>Ga0302126_10000347_pt1 | contig 31018 bp, 18 predicted proteins | sample CB4_20m_MG_FD_203108 | JGI IMG/M metagenome (GOLD analysis project Ga0302126, IMG submission 203108) | Marine microbial communities from Western Arctic Ocean, Canada - CB4_20m | ecosystem: Environmental > Aquatic > Marine > Oceanic | place: Canada: Western Arctic Ocean | collected 2017-09-24 | reverse complement strand
AATAACAGGAGTCGATCATGGTACGCGCGGAAAACCACGTTTCCCTACTCTCTTTGAACAAATCGTTTAGTTTGACTTCTTTCGTCCGTTCTTTGAGCGCGCTCTGTATCTATTGAAATAATAATCGTAAACATGCGCTGACATCGAACTAAACGAACAGGACAACGAAGAAGAACAACGAGCGCTTCAACGAGCCGGCGTCGATCTCACGAACGCGCCTCGATCGGAAGAGGAACAAAAACAAATCCTGGACATGCAACGAGGAGAGGAGGAACAGAGGCAAACGGTGCTCGCGCAGATCTTAGACGCCGACGCGAGAGAGCGTTTGGCTCGAGTGAAACTAGTGAAACCGGAGAAGGCCAGAGGGCTCGAACGAACGATCCTGAATTTAGCGGAAAAGGGGAAGATCGGGAAAGTCAGCGAGAAGATGTTAATAGAGATGTTGAACACCGTACAGGAGAGCGGGATGGGCGATTGCGCGGTTGGGACGATTTCGTTTGCGAGGAAAAAGAGCGCGTTCGACGAAAGCGATTCGGACGCGGACGATAAGTGGTGATCATGTTCTCACAAAATAGTTAACTTTAATCAATCAATCGTGTAGTAAAATCTAAAAGTCTCTCGCGCGTTCTCGTTTCGAGGCTAAACAAACTATATACCTTCATTTTATTCTTGCTTGCTGCTTGGTCACAAAAAACGCGCCTGCGACTGAAAATGACATCGCAAACGATAGACACGCACATTGCGCTCTTAGAATCAGCGTTAGATGCTCTGAAGCACTCGCGTTATGCCCTGGACACGAAGAATTTCCAAACCGAGCATTACGCAAAGCAGCGTTCGAACGAAGACAGTAAAGCTTACGAATTCGAGAATAACGAAGAAAGGGTGAGAGAGTTAGAGAGCGAGAACGCGTTGCTTTTGAAAGCGTTGAAGAAAGTGATCGAGGATCGAGATTGCACACCGAGACAGAGCGATAATGAGTACGATGATGGGAATGAATTCGAATGCGATGATTGCGAGAGCGATAACGTGTTCACGCATGGATCGTTTAGCCCTGGGAGAATGGCCGGTTCGATTGGGATGAGGAAGAATTTTAGTGAAGAGTTCGAGACGATTAGGACGAAGACGCAGAAACTCGTGTTGACGCAAAACGGGAAGAGCAATAGTGGTACTAATACTATGACTGCTGCGAAAACGAGTAGAGATAATAACAGAGCGAAGAGTGCGAATGGTGAGGAGACGATGTCGAGGAGGGATATGGAGGTTTTGGAGAGGTTGTTGCAAAAGAAGAGAGTCGAGGAGAGCGAAGCGTATTATTCGGACGAGGAAGAACAGGAAACGGCCGTTAGAAAAGCGACTAAAGGTATGAATATTCGTACGACGACGACGACGACGACGAGACCGGCAAAGATGAGTAATCAAAATCAAGACGACGTTCCATCGACGTCATCGCAATCGGGTAAGAAAGTGCCGTTTGAGCTTTTGATGTGTAACGACGATGGCTGCGAGTTGATTGCGCCAAAGGATAGGACGATTCGGGTGAGACAGCACGGGACGCCGCACACAAAATTTACGTGGAAAGCAAAACCCAGAAATGCGCTAATCGTGAAAAAACCGTTAGATTTCAAGACCGACGAGATGCTTCCTTTTGTAGTGAAGACGTTGATATCTTTAGATTTAAACGTATGGATGGAACCAGAAGAGTATCAAAGACAAAAAACAAACGCAGCTATTGAACATAAAGATGAATTAAAAACTTGGGATGCAAATACAACGAATATAGATTTTGTCGTCGTCCTCGGCGGCGACGGGACTTTCCTGTGGGTATCGAATTTGTTCCCAAAAGCATGCCCGCCCGTCGTAGCTTTTGCCCTCGGCACTTTAGGATTTCTTACTGTATTTAAGGAGTCGAAAATTCGCGAGACGCTCAAAGACGTCGTCGACGGCGATTTCTGCGTCTCTTTACGCACTAGGCTGATTGCGCACATACTCGATAAAAATGGTGAAGAGAAAAGTAAACAATCGGTTTTGAACGAAGTAGTCGTCGATCGTGGACCGTCGGCTATATTAGTCGAATTAGACGTAGCCGTCGACGGCTCGCCATTAACAAAAGTATTCGCAGATGGCATCATCGTCTCCACTCCTACTGGTTCAACTGCGTATGGCTTAGCGGCTGGCGGTTCCATGGTCCATCCAGGCGTTTCCGCAATGTGTTTTACGCCAGTTTGTCCACACAGTCTTTCCTTTCGTCCTCTCGTTTTACCGGACTCGGTTGTTTTGACAGTGAGAGTTCCGGAAGATGCGAGAGCGGCGCCATGGACTGCGTTTGACGGGAAGAATCACGCAGAGTTGAAAAGAGGAGAGACGTTAGTTATTAGGTGCGCGCATTTTCCAATCGCGAGCGTTTGCCGAACCAGTGAAAACATGGATTGGTTTCGCGCGATGAAAGACGCTTTACTGTGGAACGTTCGTGGCCATCAGCGTTTTAGTTAGTTCATTATCGAAGAAGTAGAAGAAGAAGAAAAAGAATAGGCGTTGTATGGTACTTAAATGTATGAAAAGTTCGGATATAGTGTAACTTTATATTCATTAAATCTCTATCATATAAGAGTGTTTGTTTTTGATGTCCCGGATATGTTTAATCACATTTTTTTAGATCGGGTTCTACACCAAGAATTCTTTTAGTTGTATTGATGATAGCGTCATCTTCCAACTCTCGCTCGTTGAAAGATTAAAAAAGTAAATACTGTAGAGCTACTTTAATATATATCCTAGATTTCGCATTCTCAATTGATCAGTCGATTAGATGAAGAATTGCCCGGTAGTTAACTTAATAATCCCGTATCGAAATCTACCTGAGCACTAAAACTCCGCGTATTAATACACATGAAACGCGCTCAGGATTTGTTTGCTGTACTTTTCAGAAGTTAACGCTAGAGGCTTATAAGGAACAAACCCTATGAGCCACTTTATTAACACCAGAGTGGTGCGTACAATTCCCACACTTTTTAGCAAGACGCGGCCGCGACGAAATTTACATCGACTGATGAAAACACCGTGAATTTATCATCGCACATAGCTCTCGCGCCTTGCTGACACCTGAAATGAACGCTACGATCGTAACAGAGAGTGTTCATTATCTTCCAACGGGATTTTGATATATTTACCAAGTGTTTCTTTACACTTTGTACCTGAGATATATAGTAATATATCTAGATTCTCATGAGCCTAACGTAGTAGTCACGAAAGCTTCACCCGTGAAGCTTCATACAGCGTATATGAAACGCAAACTAAGGCGTCATATACCTGCGATCATACAGATTACTATCTGTACATATATCTTTACGTAAAGATATATTAAAGGTTTTAAACGCTCCGCCTATTTACGTCGACTTACTCTTAGCGACTGCTTTGGCGGAATCCGTTCTATCGACGTAACCTAAAAAAATGCCGTGTTCGTCGTTAAAAATACATCGTACGCCTTTGGTTGCTGATACGGTGACAACGTGCCAACTATAGACGATTACCTGTGGTATTCAATAACAGCTGCGCGTACTTCGGCTAACTATTTATTGAACTCGCATCGCGGTACATTAAATGTAGATCAACGACGATCTTGCGCACGTACACGCGACTATTCACACTATTCACACTTGGCAATGACACCTACGTGTTACGTATCGTGCGCGTGCGCATACGTGCGCAAAGGAGCCCATTCGTCCAAGCTTACCAAGCTTTAATGGACGAACGACAACGGCCTTCTTTAGAGCGAAAGAGGACGTTGGAGTTTGGCGGCGAACTTCAAACTGAGGATTTTCATTATTCCTCGAACTGCTGATGGTTTCCAAAAGAGCGTGTTTTTGGAAATTCGGGACATGGATGGTCTGTTTAGGGTTTAGGGTGTCGGGCGGGCAAAAATGCGCCCCAATGCAACATCGGTCCCGTTCATGGTTTTACTAACGAAGGCTTAGTTGTTAGTATTGGGAGGAGGAAACCGAGACCGCGGTCTGAATCTCTTCGCTGTTTAGGGGAGGAGTCTCTATCGCGAGAAAGTGGTCGCTCGTACTTATTATTTAATACATAAATAGACGAGAGTAAGAGAGTAAGATGGTCGCTAGGAATGATTGCGATGATGATAGCGCGAAGAACGAGGCTCGAGGAGCGACGAAAGTAAATGCTGGAGCCGCTGCTTGGAAAGGATTCGCTGGAGGAAGTTTAGGGGCGATGGCATCAGGGGCAGTGACGCATCCGATTGACTTAGTGAAAGTACGCATGCAGTTATATGGTGAATGTACTGCGTCTACGTCATCGTCAGTGAGTAGTAGTAGTAGTAAACCGCCAGGTATGTTCAGGACTGGACAAATCGTTCTAAAAACCGAAGGCTTATTCGGGTTATATAAAGGCCTATCGGCGAGTTTGTTAAGACAGGCGACGTTTATTGGGACGAAGTTCGGGGCGTACGACTTATTGAAAGCATCGGCGAGGAAATATAACGGCGCGAGCTTAAAAGAAGATGAAAGTTTACCGTTTTATCAATTCGTTGGGTGCGGTATAGGGGCTGGAGCGATGGGCGCCGTAGTAGGTAATCCGGCGGATTTGGCGATGGTTCGCATGCAAGCAGACGGGAGGCTTCCGATCGAAATGAGGAGGAATTATAGGAACGGCATACATGCGATGTTTAGAGTGGCGAAGGATGAAGGTGTTTTCGCGTTATGGCGAGGGTCTGGACCAACCGTCAATAGAGCGATGATTGTCACCGCGTCGCAAATGGCCGTATATGACAAAAGTAAGAACACGATTTTAGAAGTCGTGCCGAGTTTAGGAAACGGATTAGTCACGCAAACGATGGCGAGTTTCGTAGCAGGCGTTGTCGCCGCTTTAACTTCGAACCCGATAGATTTAGCTAAATCGAGATTAATGAGCATGAAAGTTGATGAGAAAACTGGGAAAATGCCCTACACCGGGACGTTCGATTGCTTACTCAAAACCTGTCGAACTGAAGGCGTCACGGCTTTATATAAAGGTCTCGTCCCGACTACTGCGAGGCAAGTCCCTCTGAACGTCGTCAGGTTCGTCTCCGTGGAATATTTTAGGAAATTCTTTGAAAAGTTTTAATCATTTTTATTATTTGTATGTAATCTTTTTCTTAATAATATTCTTCAAAGGTTCAACGCGGTTCGAGTATATATAATTTAATAATGGCTAACAACGAAGTTGACCAATTATTCTGTCAATCATCATCATCAGAAGAAGAAGAAGAAGATAATAATAATAATAATAATAATAATAATAATAATAATAATAATAGTAATAATAATAAATACAATACGAACTCCTTTAAATATAAAGACTCGGAGACCTCAATAACACAACGAGAACTCGAACGAACGGTGAGAGATATTTACGAAGAAAATCACCTAAAAACGAACATAAACATAAACATAAATTCAGAGTACACGTTTAAGCTCGAACGAGAGAGGCATATAAAATATATTATTAAGCATATCAGAGAATTACACGAGACTTACCAGAGTTTAGATGCGAGCAGGTGTTGGATCGTGTATTGGTTAACGCATTCTTTGAACTTGCTCGGATTTGATTTTGACCGTGATGATGACGATGATTTGAGGGAGTTGGAATCGGATGTAGTTGATTTCGTTGAGAGTTGTCAAAGCGAGGATGGGGGATTCGGGGGAGGGCCTGGGCATTTAGCGCATTTAGCCGCGACGTATGCCGCGATTGCGACGCTCGTGTCAGTTGGTACTAAGAAAGCGATGGAAGTCGTGGACGTTAGGAAATTGAAGAGATGGCTGTTGAAGTTGAAAACTGAAGAGGTTCGAGCGAAAGATGGGAGTTTGGTTGGGAGTTTTGCAATGCACGTCGATGGAGAGAGCGATGTTAGGGGGAGTTATTGTGCGCTCGCTTGTGCGCATTTGTGCGGGGTTTTAGATGACCAGTTAACGAGGGGCGTTGAGAATTATGTTAGGATTTGTCAAACGCACGAAGGTGGATTCGCTGGAGAACCTGGGGCGGAAGCGCATGGCGGCTATGCGTATTGCGGTATTGCAACGCTCGTACTATGTAAAATGGTCGAAGAAAGAAACAATAATACTAATAATAGTAGTAATAGCAGTTCAAAAAAAGATAGACACGGTGGTGCTGATTTAAACAAATTCGAGGAATGGTTGGTGAGTAGACAATGCGGCGTCGAAGGCGGTTTCAACGGACGTACGAATAAACTTTGCGACGGATGTTATTCGTTTTGGATAGGTGCGAGTTTCCCTCTCTTGGAAGTATTACGCGATGGAGAAAATTCACCTTTACTGTTCAAAACGCGAACTAGGAAGGATTTGACGCAAAATTTTGCAAACGAACGTTTACAATTCTCGCGAGGCGCGAGTATGCAAAATGAAGTCCCAGTGTTTCGCAGCAGCGCCAACTTACTAGATACCGCGGCAGATATTTGTAATTTAGTCGAAGAAACTGTTGATTTTGATATATTAGGCGAGATATATGATGCGCGTACGGATCATCATCATCATGAGATGATGGCCTTAAACTCGTCCTCGATCACCTGTTCTAAAATCCCAAGAGTGCCGAGAGAGGATTTGAAAGAGGCGAGCAAAGATGTGAAGATACCGCTCCATTTCGACCGAAAGCGTTTGTCGTTCAACGCGAGAGCGTTGCAGGGATGGATTTTAGGATGTTGCCAATGTGCAAAAGGTGGTTTAAGAGACAAACCTGGAAAATCGCCCGATTTTTACCACACGTGCTATTGTTTGTCCGGTTTATCGGTCGCTCAATGGTTCGGAGAGTTACCCATTTTAGGCGGAGCTAACGGTTGCGAGGATAATATAGTAGAACGAACAAACGTGCTCGTAAACGTGATTGAATCAAAATACGAGGCTTGGATGATGAATTTACCGCTAAATTAGTAATAATAATACGAGTAAAAGGTTATCATTTCACTTGCTGCGCAACAATTATTTTGCGAAAGCGCAAATATCTCTCTTTTTAATGTGAAAACAATCTGCTACTACTTCTGCCCCAATTTATTGGAGATGGAAAAGATTCTAAACTATGAATTCCTTCTTCACTGTTAGTACTACTACTGCTTTTTCTATTTCCCTTTTCCAATTCTATTGGTGCTACTTTTTGTATTTGTTGTTTTGGTTGTTCGTTTGCTAAAGTTTTGAGGGAAACAAAATTGTTAGCAACGTTCATTGTCGTCGAATTTTCACTGTTCGTGTCTTCTTCTTCATCGTCGTAGGCGAACCACCTCGATGTATAGAACGTTCTCCTCCACACACTTCCAGTCTTCGAGTCCGTAACGTTCCTACTCATGTTCCTACTCTTCTGCGTCTTCTCTAACAAATTCCTGACATACGAATCGCGCTCGCTCACCTTCTCCCTACTCGTTTCTACTATCCAATTCTCGATCAAGTTCCCAATCCCGAGCCCAGCTCGAACTTCCACGAACACTTCACTCCTCACTAAACAACTCGGTCGTTCTTTCGTACTCTCCGGGTGTTCTGAATAGAACTCCGTGAATGTAAACGTCATCCTTTTCCCGCCAACCAAAGGCACTACAGTACATCTTCTCTCACTCATAGTCTCACTTAAATCATCCCTTGACATTGGGGGATAGAAATCAGAGTACTCGTGATACGATTGCGCTTTCTGTATGAATTTCTTTAGCATTTGTGGGACTTTTAGTGATGGTTCAGAGAACACCGTTCGCGATATCCCGTTTCTGATGCCAATCAATGGGAAATCTTGAGCTTCCCACGTTTCCATTCCAAGTCCGTCTAAGTGGATTTCTTTTTGGAGAGTTACGTCGAGCATTAAGTCGAAGTATTCAGTAGATGAACATGGAAATTCTGTCACATACGTCGCTTGTTTGACCATTATGTTTTTTATGCTTTATTATTATTGTTATATATTATTCGCGCACGTCCCGCGCAGATATAGTACGAACTCTCTCTCCAAGAATATCAATGACGTCTGATAACGCTTTTGAATATTTGAAATGAAAAAATGGTACCGTACCACTTAGAATTTCTTGGGAAGTTCGGAAGTGCTTGGCGTATTGGATACTTGTTAGAAACTTGGATAGAGTGATCATAAAATCGAACAACGCGCGAAGAAAGAATATATAAATATGCTGAATCTTTTACGTATGTGATGATGGATATTATATTAAAACTATCTATTTTATTTGAGTTACGCTTTCTGTTGTTTAGCTGCGCCGAGTTTAGCTAACGGGATGTCGTCGTCGGACGAATTGTCTTCTTCTTCTTCTTCTTTAATAGTCTCCGGCGGTTTTACCTCTTTGCCTTTCTTCGCCGATGAAGGAGCGTCCTGTTGTTGTTTCTTTTCTTCTTTCTTAACTGCTACGGCAACCTTTTTTACTTCTCCACTTATTTCCTCCAAATATCTTCTCGGCGTTTGCGAGGCTATGGAACTTTTCGTATCCGGAGCTTGTTTCCGTTTCATGAAAGCGTCGTACGCCTTTTTCTGCGCTTTCTTGTCTTCTAATAACCCGTGTTCCATTAACCATACTTCTGCCATGACCGAACTCGGTCGTTGCACTCTCAACGAGACGTAAAACTTTCTCAAAGAATCCTCCTCGTCCGGCGGTTCTCGTTTCTGTCCTTCTAATTCGAACTTCTTCGAAGCGGCTTTTTCGGTCGTAGCATCGTTAGCAGCGGATTTCTTTTTCGCCGGTGCTTTCTTCTTCGCCGGTGCTTTCTTCGCCGGCGCTTTCTTCTTCGCAGCCGGAGCCTCTTTCTTCGCAGGGGAGGCCTTCGCTGGAGTCTTCTTAGCAGAAGCGGCAGCAGAAGTACTCTTCTTATTCTTAGTACCAATATTCGCTAAAGGAATATCATCTTCCGAGTCATCATCCTCCGACGACGCTTCCTTATAATTTACACTCTTCTTCTTCGCCGTCATCTTATTCAGTAGTACTAATTAGTATTAGTATAGATATATATAGTAAACTTCAAAACGTTCGAATCGAATCAAAACGACTTAAAGCACGCGCACGCACGAGGTCACAAAACTCTCTCTCTCTCTCTCTCTCTCTCTCGATTTAAAATATGACGAAACAGTGCCCGTACACTCTTCCTCTAAAGTATTCCTCTCTCTTCTTCTCTCTTAAATTTATAGATTAGGAAATCAATTATTCCTATTATTACACTAAAACAGTAGCGCTCATCAAAAACAGTAGTGCGGCTTCGATGCGAATTGGACGTTTTCGGGGTCGTGCTTTTTCGGGGGTAGGGTTTAGGGTTTCATGACCATGCCGACCAAATTCAAAAAAAGTAAAAAGAAGGGGAAAGAAAGAAAAACCAATTTCGCAGAAAATTTGTTCAGAAAAACATTCATCAACGACTTTATCATAACGTAATCGCCAATCAATTAAATCGGAACGCGAAACTAAAAATAGTGTACCCAATTGCGGTTAGTTTTGGATTTTTTGTACCCATCAATCGCGGATTTTCTCAAAAAAGAAGGGGAAAGAAAGAAAGAAAAACCAATTTCGCAGAAAAGTTGTTCAAAAAAACATTCGTTAACGACTTTATTATAACGTAATCGCCAATCAATTAAAATCGAAATAAATGCGAAATCGCGCGCGAGAAGAGGAAGAAGAAGACAGAGCAGAAGCCGAGTTCGAGCTCCCACGGAACTTCCAAGAACTCGATTTCAACGAATGCGACGACGACGACGATGAAAGCACGATGCGACATTTCTATAAATCACGAAACGAGATTTCCAAGGAACGCGCTATCGAGAGCGAGTTCGTATCAGAGGTTTGTCAAGACCTGACCGAGAACGATCCGATCGAGATCTTACGAAAACAGAAATTCGCGAACGTATACGCGTTAACGAAGCATTTTTTGGAGCTTTCGACGATGTCGAGAGTGCATGTTTTGGACTGTCTATGCGCGAACCTGTCGGTCCTGAGTGCGTCGGTCACCGGTCTCTGCGTTGGAGAGGCCAAAGAGGACGAGGAGGAGCAGATGGTTCAATTAAGGTCTGCCTTGAAAGCGTACGCCTTTTTCTTGAGCGAAGTCATGAGTACGAGTGAGAGCGAGCAAAGAGATCAGCAAATGAACTGCGCCGTTGATAAGCAAATGAATCAACATCATAACGCTACTGCTAATAAGAAGAAGAAGACGCAGGTTGGGAAGAAGGGCGCGCTCGTTGAATGGAAGTGGGACGAACAACGCGAACGCGCGACGCACGTCATGAATGGAGCGCTCGATGTTGATTTATATCGAGTGTTTAGACCGAAACCAGTTGATATGGGGTTTTGCAGGTTGTTCATTAACGTCGCGATTACGTCCTTAGAGAACGCGCAGAGTTTGAAGTCGAAGGTGACGAAACGCGCTACTTTTCAGATGATTGGATCCATTGCATCGAAGTGGGGCGCTTTGGATGATTGCGTGACTTCTTTGCTACACATTCTGAACAAACACGATCATTTGGCTTGCGCTATTGCAGATTTGTGCGGCGATGCTGCAGACAGGTATGACGACGCAAGACTCGCGGCGGCGATTTTAAGAGAAGTCGGAGGCGTCGATCCGAGAGAATATAAAAAGAGGCAATTAACCGATGCCGCAGGTGTAAGAAATGTTGGACTATTTCTCGAGGAGATCGCAAATCGTATGCCAAAGACAACGATGAGAAATATCTCCTTGTTAATCGCGCATCTCGACGGCGACGCGTATTCGTTGCGCTCGGCGGTCGTTTCGGTTCTTGGCAGGTTACTCATCGCGCATAAAGATGTGGGCGCCGTCAACGAAACAACGGTCGTCGACCAATCTGCACCGCTTTTACGCGCGAAACAAGGGTTTCTTGATGCGCTCGTGGAAAGAGTTCACGATGTTTCTGCGTTTACGCGTGCGAGAGTTCTAAACACGTGGGCGCAAATGGCTGAACAAAAAGCTATACCGTTATCGCACTGGTTAATCGTTTGCGATTTGGCCATCGGAAGATTAAACGATAAAGGTGGGTTGGTCAGAAAAGCGGCAATGAATCTTATTGGAACAATGTTGGGATTCAACCCGTTTGCGCCAGAGTTGCCAACGGCAGCGTTTGCGGAAAGTTTGCGCGAATACGAGGCCAAGCTCAAAGAGATGGAACCGCCAGTCGTCGAAGAAGAAGAAGAAGAAGCTGACGAAGAAAAGCCAAAAACTCTCGAGGGTATTGCCGAAGAAGAAGGTGAAGAAATTGATGCCGGTGATTCTGAAAATCAAACTGTAGTTGGTGAAGAAGCGGATAATGATGACGACGACGCGGAAGTGGATGCCGCACCGGCAAAGTCAACGGTGAAAGAAAACGCCGCTTCGAAGGGTGAAGAAGAAGATCATCATCTCGCCGGTGGCGTCGAAGCCGTGCGTACGATGGTTGCTGCCTTGAAGACGGCGCTTGGGTTTTCCATGCAGCTCGCGCAGTCCGTGCCGATTTTCGTCGCGTTGTTATCTTCAACGACTGCGTCGGATTGCGTCGAAGCCACGCACGTCTTGGTAAAGCTCAAGCAGTTTGGCGTCGATAACTCAACGGCTGCAGCAAGATCTGTTTTGAAACTCGTATTTTCGCAAGAACCGCAAGTGAAGCAAGCGGCGATCGATGCCTGCGATCAGCTCTATCTCGCATCAGACGGTAATGGCAGCGGACCAAGATTTGCCGCCGCGAAGCTGGCAAACTTGGCCGGAACCTCAAATCTCGGTGAATTGGCTTCACTCGAAGTTTGCTTGCGTGAACTCGCAAGAGATGGACGTCTATCGCCCGATGGCGCTATCGTCCAGGCATTATGGGTCGATGCCGCCGATACGGAGAAGAGTTTTACGCGAAGAGCAGCCGCTTTGGACGCTTTACGAATGTGCAAAGACGACTCGAATGATTTGTCGGCACAAATTCTTTCCAAGCGCTCCGATGTCATTGCACAGTGCCTATCAGAAGCAATGCTTACTGCTGGGACCGAGAAGGTTCATAGTGGTCGAGGTGCGGCAATTTTGGCGCGTTCTGCGTGTGCAGCTTTGGCTTTGTGCCGCGCAGCTGAAGCGGCACCGTTTCCAGTGGACTCTGATGTTTTCGTCGGTCTCGCGAGAGTTTTACACCCGAAATCACCACTGAGCGGCAAAGCATGGTTTCCGTGTGCCGAGCAAGCTTTGTTGGCTGTATATTCGTTGCATCCAGATCCTGAATCTTGGTCAGCAAAGTTGATCAAGTCGCACGCGGCGCAGACGTTTGGAGGTAACACGAAGTCAACGGAAGATAACCAGGAAGAAGGAGATTACGAAGGTGCTGAACCGAGTGTTAACGATTTCTCGAACGTTTCTGGAACTGCTTTAAGCAGGTTCCTCTGGATACTCGGTGAATCTGCCGTTCGTCACTTGGTCTACTGCGAACGACTTGCGCGTACGGTGCGCAGATCGAGAATTGCAAGAGACCGAGTCGCACACGCGGCGGCTGAATCTGCGTCGCAGAAAGACGACTCAGGAAAAGGTGAAGAAGCTGCGTTGGCAGCAGCACTCGGTCAAGGAGCGGTGGCTGAAGATGCCGCTTTGGACACCGCGAGAGAGTACGCCGAGAAAGAACTACTCGGTTTCACGAAGAAGGGCAAAAAGTCTTCTGTCTTTGGAGGTGTCATTGCAGCGTACGCACCGATTGTCGTCCAACTCTGCTCGAACGAGAAAGTTGTCAAAGGTGCTTCTGTTGTCCGAGGTGCTGCAGTCGCCGCTCTTTCTCGATTGATGGCGTTGGACATGGAGTTTTGCGAGATGTACTTGCCGTTATTATTCACGCGAGTCAAAGATGAACGCGATGTGCACGCACGAGCGGCAATCACCGTTGCACTCGGCGATTTGGCGTTCCGTTTCCCGAATGCTCTTGAACCGTGGACTGAGCACTTGTATGGTACGAAAGAGTGGGGGAACGCGTTGAGAGATCCGTCTTCGAAGGTTCGTCAACACTCTGTCACGGTGCTCGCGCACCTCGTATTGAACGATATGATGAAAGTCAAAGGGCATATTTCGGCAATGGCGAGATGCCTTGAAGATGAAGACCCGCGCGTATCATCCGTGTCGCGCTTATTCTTTACCGAACTCGCGAAGAAGCATGGCAATCCAATATACAACTTGTTGCCCGATCTGCTCTCGAGACTTTCGAGCGATGCCGAGATTTCTGAAGAAGCGTTTGAGCGCATCATGCGAAGATTGTGCTCATTTATCGATAAAGAAAAACAAGCTGATTCCTTGGTCGATAAATTAGTGCAGCGCTTCCCCGAAGCTTTGAGACAAACGTCTGCGAAACCGTTGAGAGACATTTCGTTCTGCATCTGTCAGCTTAAAATTTCCGAAAAGGCGTTTAAGAAGTTCACCGAGGCTTGGAAAATGTACGAAGATTGCTTGTACGATGCGAAAACGACTCAAAACTTCCAGTCTATGTTTGCTAAGATGAAGAGAAATGTTAAATCGGCTGAGTTTAAGCAGTTCATTGATGATTTTGATGCGAAGATGTCGGAAGCGCACGCCGAGAAAGCGGCGGCGTACAACGTTTCAGCTCGCGCCGAAGGCAAAGACGAAGTTGAAATAATCGCGACCGAGAACGAAGAGGGAGAAGAAGGAGAGGCAGACGAGGCAGAGAAAGTTATAAAAGTCGAACAAGTAGTGGAAGAAGAGGAACAAGCCGAGGAGGAGGAAAAACCTCTCGCCGAGAAGAAGAAAAATAAGAACGTTGTCGTCGAACAAGACGAAGACGACGTTTCGGACGAGGACGACGAAGTCGAGGAAGAGGAGGAGGAAGACTTTTATAGCGACGACGAAGAAGAAAATGACGAAAATGCAGGTCATGTCAACCAAATCGTCGAGGAAGTAGCGAAACCAACGAAAGCTAGTCGAGGAGCGCGCTCTTCCCCTAAAAGTCGCGCTAAAAGCTAAAATACTCTCCGTTGTTGAGAAATTTTTCTAAGCACCTTTTTTTAGAATACGTGCACCCAAAAACTCTTTTTCCCTTCCCTTTGAGAGACATTGCGTGCGATTAAATCGTCTTTTCGTTCCTCTGCGAACGTCCTCCTCCTCCTCCGCTCTTTATCGCAGTCGTCGTCGTCGTCGCATCGGGTGTCGTCGCGCTCCATATTTGTGAGAAAAAATGGTATAAGAGTCTACTCCGCCAGGTTAGTTTTTTGTGGGCGGGGAAATCTGAAATATTCGTTTTAGATCATTATTAGATTAATCTTTAATTTTTTCATTTGATCAAGTATTGTATACATTTTATTTAAGCTCTTTGATACTCATTGATTTAAGTTCAATAAGAACTATCAGTTTTACATTCGTGGCGGCCACCGCGGTTGTTGTTTTTCTATTCGATCGAGCGTACGTTTCATTTAAGCTCTTTGATACTCATTGATTTAAGTTCATCAAGAACTGATCAGTTTCCAGCACGAGGTCATAAAATATAAAATCACCCGCCCTTATTAAAAGTTCCATCAAAAGAAAAAGTCAACGCTTTCGCCTAATAAAAGAAGCGTTCAATTATTCATTGGAAGAAGAAGAAGAAGACGGAGCAGGATTTCTATTCGATCGAGCGTACGTTTCATTTAAGCTCTTTGATACTCATTGATTTAAGTTCATCAAGAACTGATCAGTTTCCTTCACGAGGTCATAAAATATAAAATCACCCGCCCTTAATTATTAAAAGTTCCAAAAGATAAAAAGTCAACGCTTTCGCCTAATAAAAGAAGCGTTCCATCATTCATTGGAAGAAGAAGAAGAAGACGGAGCAGGAGGAGGAGGAAGAAGATGAAAACGTACCCAAAACCGAGAACGACGAAGACGTCAGAGACCGAGCGAGCTCGAGAAGAAGAACGGTTTCCGTTGTGGGAACACGTGATCCAAAACCCGGACGTGTTCGCGCACGTCCTTTCGTTCCTAAACGCGACAGAACGAAAATTCGTGACTCATGTTTCGATGGAGACGAGACAGGTCATGCGCGAGAAATTAAGAATGGGTCTCGTTGGCGTGAAGAGACACAGAACGATCGCGCAGATTAAACAGTTGGATTCGGACGCAGTGAAGTTTGAGCGCAGCGGACTCGCGAGAATAAATCCAAAGATGGTGGATTGGAAGACGTACTCGCCATGGTTGAGACTTTTGAAGGATGCGAGTACTGTTCCGGATAAGTTTACGATTAAAGAGTGTCGAGGGACGGGGCAGTTGGAAATGGCGTTGGAATTCTGCGTGCTGAAGCCGCCGGAAGAGATGAAGGAAATCGTTAAAGACGGGCGCATGAACGAGGAGTACTTTGTTGAAAACGTGGTGAAAACGAACGAGATTTCGTTATTGAGGTGGGCGACAGAAAGGAAGCACTTAAAGTGGAACGCTAGAGTCACGCTCGTCGCGGCTGAGCAAGGAAACGTGCAGATGTTGGAATACTGCGTGAAAAATTTCGCTCTATATATATCGAGCAATAAAAAAGTCGATATAGAAAAAGTCAACGATTACGATCGTGAGCTTTGCGTGGTCGCGCAGGAAGGTCATCTGGACTGTTTGCGATATTTGCTAGAGCACGTGGGCGGGTTTGGGTTAAAAAAAAAAAAAATAAGAGGTCCTATGTGGAACCATAACAATAACAAAGGCGAATTTATTATGCACGCTGCGGCGAGATCGTCGCATTTGCATATAGTCGAGTATTTGTTGTCCAAAGGGAGCCCGGTGACGTCCGATACGCTTCTATTTTGCGCCAGTGAAGGCTCTTTGGAGTGTTTGAAGTATTTGAGAGAGAATAGCATCCAAAAAGTCGATTGGGACGGTGCGTGGGGATGTGTGATAGCATCGGCAGGTAGGGGAAATTTGGAAATGTGCAAGTATTGCGTATACAACGGTTGTCCTTTAGAAGTGCCTCCAACCGAACCAAACGCGATGAGAACAGCGGTCGACTACGGTCACTTGGATATTGTCCGCTTTTTGCACGAAGAAGGAGGTTTACAGTTCGATGAATTGCACATTGCAAGCGCCTTGACTACTGGTAACGTAGAGATATTGAAATACGTTTTGCTTCAGCAAATGATTCCACTTCGCGAGGATTTTTTCCATGGCATCTGGGACTTATGGACGGAAGTTCGCGATACGTTAAACGAAGATTTCGAGCTAGAACTCCGAAGAAAGAGGCAAACAGACCATTTCCTGTGCGTCAAGTTTTTGTACGAGGAAGTGCAAATCCCGGTGAGCAAGGACGCATACATGCGTATATATGAGTTGGCGTTGACGTGGGGCGATTGTGCGCTCTTAAAATGGGTGTTTGATAAAATAAAAAATGATTTTGGTAAGTATGATTTCCCTTCTAATAAGGATTTGGTCTTGCCGTGGCCAGAACCACAGCATTGCGAGTATGCCGCCGGAAAAGGGTACCTCGACTGTTTACAATTTTTGCATGAAACTGCTATGTGGCGTGTCTGTACGCACGCGTCGGAGCCTATGAATATGGATACCATAAGGGCTGCGTTGCGCAACTTTCAGCCAGAGTGTGCGCGGTACGCATTCGATTTGAAAGCTTGGGTAATTCCCGGGGTAGGAGAAAATATGAAAAAAGGCAAAAATTTGAAGCGCCAAGAGAGTGACGTGAGGAAGCGAGTAGAGAGGGTGGAAACAATCGTGCGAAATTCAACGCTCGCCGAGCTGGACGAGTTTAGGGCGTTGCCTAAGAGATATCCTGAGAAATTCGATTTCATGGGTATCGGAGGCTACAATCAAGACTTTGATCTCTATTCGTTTGACGACGAGTTCACGATTCCAGGTGTCAACGATTCGGATTTTTCGGATTCGGACGACGAGTCGTACGGATCTGAGGACACATCAGACGACGACGACAATGTTGACGACGACGGCCTCTCTTTCTCCTCTTCCCCCTCTTCCACCTCTGACGAGTGGCCGAATGACCACGCGAGAGCCATAAACCGCTTGCTCAATCGCAAGTTGCGAGCGAGCATCGAACAGCAGTGTCTCCAAATAAACGGCGAGCTCCCAACTGAAGGAGAGATGCGAATACACTTAAAACAACACCGCCTGCGAAACCCGGAAATCCAAACGTACATCGAGGACTTAACGAGAGATCTCGAAGCTCTCGGCCCGCTCAATTGGCGAGAGGGTCCTCGCAGCGGCAACAACAACAACAACAACGGCCGAGGCCGAGGCCGAGGCGGCCGAGGCCGAGGCGGCCGAGGTCGAGGCGGCCGAGGTCGAGGCGGCCGAGAAGGCAGAGGCAGACACTAGTTCATTGAGAGCGGCGACGAAACAGTTGTTTGACGATTTCTGTTTGGAAAACGTCGGGCGTCCGGCGACGCTTTTAGTCGACGAGTTTGCGGAAATATTATTGGAAGAAGGGAGAAACTTATATATATATATTAATTTAATCATCAATGTGAAAATACAAATAATACTTTTACTAATACAATCGAACTTGGTAGTAGTCATGCGTCTTTTCAGATATTACTATTTCTACCATCGTCGTCATCAGACAAAAATGTGTGTCTTCTTCATTGTTCTTCGTTATTATTTTCGCCCAAAGTGCCTTTCTTGTACAATTTTTCTAACCTCTCTCTAGCACTTTCTATCCTCTCTCTTTTCGCTTCTTCTCTCATCGAGGAAACGATTTCCATCCCACACGACTTCCAATCTAAACTAAAATCGTCTCCTTCTTCGGATGATGATGAGATTGTGCACGTTTCATCTTCGCCTACAACTTTCCATGAACCCGAGCGTAACATGTTTGATCTTTCCCAATCTGTCACTTTCAAACTTTCCCTCGGAGGAGCTAATTCGTATCCTTTACTTGAAACGACGCAACGATGTCCGCCAATCCTACAGGTCAAAGCGAGTTCACTTTTAGTAACAGACTCGACGATTGGAACCGTGCCTAAAGACGACTTGAGAAGTTTCGCGTATCGTTCGGCATCGCTTTTTGTCATAAACGCGAGAATCGTATCCACTGGAAGCTCATCCGGCGTTGCCTTTTCTTGCAACGAATAAATACCGGCTTGTTGCGTAGAGTTATGCTCGTGGTGAAATACGAGAACGAATAAAGGACTGTTGTTTTCGATGCAATTTAAATTCATGAGCGCAATCTTCCCTTCTTCGTTATTATTATCACTACTGTTCTTATTATTATTCGTCGTCGTCGCATCCTTTTTCTTTTTCTTATTGTTGCTATTATTCGAAGAAGAAGAAATAATCATATTATTCAACTCCATCTTCTTCATCATCTTTTGCACTTCGCTCGTAAACTGCGACGATAATTTCTTACTCTCTTCTTCAACCTTTTTTAAATTATTCTTCATCATCGCGTCTTTATTAGTATTAGTATTGTTTTTATTATTTGCCGGCGCCCCCATTCTCGGTGCTTGCCCGTTTTTATTGTTCGTCGACGACGATACATCATCATCGCTCGTCGGCGAGCCGTTATACGCGTTCAACTTCAAAATATCCTTCGGCGTCTTTGCCGAGTTTATTAACACGGCGTTCATCTTCATCCGTAACTCTCTCACATCTTCCTCTAGCTTCACTAAATTATCCATGCATTGCTCGATCGCTTTCGTCGTTATAATCTCCTTTTGATGCTCTGCGTCATCATCAGAGGCCTGCTCGGCCCCTTCTCTGTCCTCTTCTTCCGCTGCCGCCTTTGTGATGATTAAAACAGTATTACTGTTATTACTCCCACTAGATACTCTGCGAGTGACTGAATTACTAGAACTCTTCGCCCGCTCGCTCGTGCTTGTACTGCGTCTAATCGACGGAATCCCGGTCGATGATACAGTTCTCGTTACCATCATCGTCGTCGATCTTTTATTTACCAATTAAGATCACACGAGGGGAAATAAAAACCGCGAATTTTAATCAATACTGGATAAGTTCTTCCTCTCGTGCTCGTGCTCGTATTCAATCGATTAACGATGTACTGTTACTACCGATTTAATACGAAGCAGAGTGAAGAGTTCTGGGAGAGCGTTTTTAATGCGATCTGGGAGAGCGTTTATTACGTATATTTATATAGATGTATGTTTGTGGTATGATTATGCGATGTTGGGGAAGATGCTGACTCAGATATTTTTATTGTTTTTAATAAAAATGAGGAAAAACAACACCTTCTCAAATGTCAGCCTGCTAAAGATGGGAGCGGGACGCACGATTGATTAATAAGAGCACCTTTCGCGACAAAGTGTTCGAGTATGCAAGAAAAGAAAGACGGGTCAATCGTTCGTTTTTACTCAATATTATCAAAGTGAACGGTGAAGAAAGAGTTATTTTGGCTGGGAATGCAAAGATACAACGTAGTATTGGTGTAAGCAAAGATAAATTTGATAAATTTGTGTGCACCCATATATATGAGCACAACACGAGTATTATTGCTAAGCAGAACAAACGTTGATGACTTCGGCGGCGTGTAACAACTTGTTCACATTTTTCTCGCCGCTCCAATCGTGCCAAATAGTGCCAGACCTCGCGCGAGCCACGCGACCGCCGTACTGATCGGGCGCTTTTTCGCTCGCCGGGAAAGAACCGAAACCGTATACGTTCACGGTATCGCATAACTGCGAAAAGAGGAGGACTGCGTGAGCACCAGAGGTCATTTGACGCCATTGAGTGAATCCAGTGAGGCCTAGGCGACTTGCATCGGTTCGGAGTTTGTTCATCGCGAACGCGAGAGATTTGGAGAGTTTCAAAGGCAACGCGAATCGCGGGTTATTCGGGAAACGTTTTTTACATGCCGATAAGATGTCGCCTTGCGCGGCTGGAAACCAAATCATCACACCCGTCTCCTCGTTCCCAGCTTTACCTTCAGGGAAATTCCCTCGACAACATAGAGCGATAGATCTTCGACCGTTCAAGACGCGCAAAGTCGTTTTTGAGCCGACATTTTTCTCAAACCCAGTCGTCGGTAAAATGTTAAAACGAACGACGACATCGTGCGCGTCTATGTATTTCCCGTACGGTTTCGTCATTAAATGGCCGGCGTTGCCAACAATTGCGCAACTGCCAAACTTTTTACCTTTCCCCAAAATTGGCGATAAACCGACTTTGGGTAGTTTCTTCAACCCTCTGACTCCGGGAAGTTTCTTCGCCGCCGCGAGCGAATCCTTATCTCTACATGTCGTCGGATCACTCGTTAAACACTCGTTTAAAGCTCCTTCGTTACTTAAAACACGCTTAGGAAGGATTGTCCCAGGGCCATCGTTTTCGTGTACGACTCTGACGTATAACTCTTTCCCACAGCCGGCTTTACCCATCGTGAACCCGATTCCGCGATGAAGCAAATTCCGTCTTCTTTGCCGTCGTCTCTTTTTGGCATCATCATTTTCATTTTCTTCATCATCATTACTATATCCTACTACTACTGCGCTCTTCTTCACATCATCTTCTTCTTCTTCTTCATCATCATCAAAAGAAATAGTCTCGTTATACCTCCTATCCTCTCCGTCTTCTACGTTCTCTAAAATCCGCCTCCTCGACCCGCGCTCCTTCTCAAACGGCAACAACTCTCTCGGCGCCCCGGCGCACGGTAACTTCGCGTCTCCATCTGGTAGCTTCGTATACCTCCCCGATGACTCGCTCATTTTCTTCGTCATCATCTCAACTTTCTTCTTCGTCTCTTTCTCGTCCTCGTCGTCTGCCTCGTCGTCTGCCTCGTCGTTTTTACCCTCTTCCCCTTCCCCTTCTTTTTGGTCGTTATTTACACCGCTCGAGAACGTGTTCGCATCGTTTGGAACATCGTGATCATTAAGCGCTAATCCTTTACTGTGACCATAACCATGGCCAACACTGATTCCATTTAACTGCGTTCGCATGTCCGCATCGTCGCAGTCGGCCATTGCTAATCGATAGATCAAAGCGCTAGCGAATGAACAAGCGAGAACGAAGCAAATGGAAAGAAAAACACGATTTTTTGTGATTCGATTGTTTTTGTTATTCGTACTGTTAAGTGCTTGAGAGCGCGAGTGAGCGAGGGAAATCATCGTCGTCCGCAAAAGCTCGGTCGCGTTCGATCAAGAGGTGATTTAAAAGGAGATCGCTCGCGCGTAAAATAAGCTCGATTATGAAGCGTGATGACATTTCTTACATTACAATTGTTTATTTATTCTCTTGACTCTAAAGCAGGCGAGAGATATCGCGACCGAATAATTTCGTGCGGAAGATGTCCGCACCGACCTTGAAGACGTTATTGATCGAGACCTGCGAAATGGTTTCGAACGATTTCCAAACGAGACCGGCGGCTATACCTTTAATGATCGCGAAACCTGGGATATCGGCAACGGCGGAGTCCTTACCGATGTACGCTAACGAGCCTTTATGTTCGTAGTTAAATCTCATATCTGGATCTTGTAAGCGCGTGTAATCTCTTTCGGTTTCACCGACGCTGTTGAAGATTTCTGCTAAATAGTTTCCTTGTTGTTTTGCGACTTGGGCGGTTGCCGGGAACGCTCGTAGGTCGTTATCGAGCGCTTCGCACATTTTCATGAATTCGCCCACGCTCATTTCGTTCGGCGTCGTCGTAAATTTATCGAAAACGGTTTTGTTCAAGTTCGCCGATATTGCCATTTCTTTCAAGTGCGGGTATTCCTTCCCGCCCTGTTCTAACGCGCGCACTGCTGCTGTTAAATCGATTTTGAGTTCGCAGTTCCCGTCTTTGTCGCTTTTACACGCCTTCGCGTACATTTCTTGCGCTTTGGCTAAAGATTTCGGTCGCTCGACTGTTATGCAGTCACCGATGCCGAAGATGGAGCCATCCGATCCTTTCACGCGCATGGCTTTATCGGCTTGTAAAGATCGAACGTTCGGCTGCGACCCTTCCGGCAAACTATTTTGTATCTTTTCGCATATAGGGTTCATCTTGATACCAGAACACCAAACGGATAAGCCGAATGGGATCTCGCGTTGTTCACCACTGTTTTTATCTGCAACGATCAAACGGTTCTTTTTTACTTCCTTCACTTGTGTGTTCAAAATGCAATTAATATTCGCTCGTTTGAAGAAATCGGTTGCATAGTTTTGAATCTCTCGATCGTAGCTCGATAAAATCTTCTCCTGTAAATCGACTATGTTAATAGAAACATCTTTCAATAATCTGCGCGGAAACGTCTTTGCGATATCTTCATAGACTAAATCGTATAACTCTGCTGCTAACTCGACGCCAGTCGGTCCGGCGCCGATGATCACGAACCTTAACAAGTCCTGAATCTCTTCCTTCGACAAACCTGGTAAAGTTGCCCTTTCGAATCTCGCGTTGACTTGACTCCTAAACTGCGCGGCGTGCGATATCTCCTTAAAGAATAAACAATTCTCTTCAACGCCCGGAACACCGAACGTATTCGTCACGGCGCCAACCGCGGTGACTAAATAATCATACTTTAAAGTAAACCGTTTATCTTTGTTTTCACAATAAACGGTCTTCGTCCCGGCGTCGATATCGGTCGCGGCGGCTTCGTAATACTTAAACCCTTTCTCGGCAATAGGCCTACGAATACTCTCCACTATACTCCTCGTCTCTATCGCTCCAGTGGCCACGCCTGGCAACAACGGCGTATATAGGAAATAGTTCCTCGGCGACACTAAAACGACCTCGAACGGTACGTCTTTCCTTAAACTCTTAATGAACGATACTGCTCCCCAACCGCTCCCTAAAACGATCAAAGTCTTCTTTTGCGTTCGGTCTCTCCCTATTTCGTCGTACGATGCTTCCGCGGACGCTAAATTCGCGTACTCATTTTCTTCCTCCCGCTTGCGATCTTTCTCATCCGCTTCTTCGTTCACAAAAGCTTCTTCGTTCTTAGGAACTTCACTCGAGCTCGTCGTTTGCTGCTCGAACGATGCGAGTTTTCTGAAACCACCTTGCTGGAACAAAGCTTTGCAAGAGCGAAAGTTCTTCCTCGGTCGTTGATCCCGACGCCTGCTCGGTGTATTCGACCGCGTCTGCGTTGCGATCATGAAGAGATCGAGAGATAAAGAGTTGGAGAGATTTATTACGTAACGAAGATACTGTTACCTGTTAAAGTTTGTTTCGTTTCTACTGTTTTTTCTACTTCTGTTTTTTTTCCCTTTTTTTTTTCTTGAGTTTCTGAATTGTTTAGGGTTTCATGAAAAATAAAACAGTTCATTTTAATAAGAGAGTTATTTTGAGCAAAAATCAGAATTACTCGTTTACTGTCGTAGTATAAACAGAGAGTGATATTTAAGCGAAACCTGAAGTTTCGGATCTATTTAATCGGTTTCAGTGTGTGCGTGCGTGCGTGCGTGTGAGAGAGAGTGAGAGAGAGCTTTCGTTTAAGGACGAATTCGGAGAGCATCGCGGACTGGCCGCGAAGGTAGTTTTTGACGGCTGCCGCTCGTTTTCTTCAAAGGTTTCAGTTTTATAAATCAGCGTCCAGTCGTTCGTCAATAAATCGATACTGAACAGGAAACGATGGCAGAAGAAGAAACGTACGCAGCAGAGAAAGCGCCGAAGAGATTCGGGTCGAAGGAGTTCACTGATAAAGGCCCTATATCGATCGCTGGGGCCGATGGAAATCGATATCAATTAGATGCGGCTACTGATGAGTATTTTCAAGAGATTGAACGAGCGTTGAAGGAAAAGACGATGGAACAACGACGGAATAACAGTGATAGTAATAATGGCAATAATAATAGTGACAAAAATGATCGAGAGGAAGAAGAGAAGAGGGAAGAGTTAGAGCAATTGGCGAATAACGCGTTGGAAGGCGCCGAGGGAAAAGAGTGCGAGTTGATGATGGACGCGAGGTGTTCGAGAGTGATTGAGAAGCTGTGCGAATACGCGAGCGATGAGAATTTTAGCTTGTTCGTGAGAAGAGTGTGCACGGGGTGGAAGTCGTACGTACTCGCGATGAACATATTCGGATCGAGAGTTTTAGAGAGCGTTATTAGGGAAATCTCAAAGAGGTTGGACGCAGAGAAGCGCTCGGAGAAGGACGTTTTGAGATTTAAGGACATGCTGTTGGAGAAAGTTGATGTAGACGATGGGTTTGCTCGAACGTATGATGATGATGATGATGATAATGATGATGGAAATAATAACAACGATGGAAATAATAATGAACAGAACAAACAGAAACAACAACAACAACAACGACCATCCGTTCCAGAACCTGGACCGAGAAGCTGTTTAGATAATTTATCCTACGTCATGAGCGCGAAAGCGAAAGATGTGGCATTTGACCAAAGAGCGTCTCCAGTCGCTCGACGCGTGTTTTTCCTTTTCGCCGGTAAAGATATGCCGCTAAACCCGGGTGGTAGAGATAAATCTTTAGCGGCTGGACAACAAAATTACAAGCCGCAAGGAAACTTGGAAAGTAAACTGAAAGGCGCTACGACGATTGAAAAGTTTAACCCGAAACAAAAACAAAATACAGAAGATAGAATCAACGCATTTCCAGAAATACTCGAGTCACATACGAACGATGTTTTAGCTAACGTAGAAGAGGTTTTGTGGGATATGACTGAAGATCCATGCGCGAGCGCATATTTGCAGGCTATATTACTCAGTCAAGAAGGCAACGAAGCGAGTTTGAAATGGATCATTCCTGGTTTGTTGGGATGCGCGCCGCCCGAAGACGCCCCAGATGGCGAATTATTAGAGGAACTTTCTTCGGACGATATGAAGACGCTCATGCAATCGAGGTCTGGTTCGCATTTGCTCGAAGTCATCGTTAAAGTTGCGCCGAGAAAGTTATCGGCTGAGATTTGGCGTAGATTCTTCCGCGATAAATTAATGTCAATATCGAAACATCCAGTTGCGAATTTTGTATTACAATCTGTTTTAGGAAGCTCAAACGATCCGTCCGTAATCGCATCAGCCGTTTCTGAACTCTCTACGTTGTTCGGTACTTTGCTCTACGAGAACAGAGCTGGGGTGATTGCCGCACTTTTAGCCGCGTGCTTGCGCTTAAACACGAACGAAAAAGATTGTTGCAAAGCTTTAGCTCGTGGTGTTACGTTCAAGTTAGAAAAGAAGAACAAAGAAGACGGCGGTCGTGTTGGTGGAAAATCGCAACTCGCGCGAGCTTTGTTGTTCCTTGGAAATCCACCGCACGGACGATGTTCCGTGCTCGGTGCGGCAATGATGCAAACACTCGCAAAATTCCCTGCAGATGCGACCATCATGTTTTGCGAGTCATTATGCGATACTGATTCGAAATCTCTTTTACAAGCCAGTCGAGACGCTTCTGGTTCGCACGCAATCGAAGCCATATTAAACTCAAGAGTCGTTAAAACTAAACACAAAAAAGCAATAAGCGAAGCGTTAATAGAACACTCCGTCGCATTAGCAGTCAGCTCTGGCGGTTCGCGCGTTCTCGAAGCGTGCTATCGCGAAACAGATGGAAGGAGCAAGAAAAGAATAGTCTCTCTTTGCTCGACGCGCGAAAAAGAAATTTGCGCGACTAGACATGGCGCCGTCTTATTCAAAAGACTTGGCGTGAAACAGTTCCAGAGCAACGCGAGTGGCTGGGAAAAAAGAGAGGAAAAAGCTGCTCACATGCGTTCCGAGTTCGAGAAAGAGTTTGGTGAAGTTCGCGAAGTTCCCCCTCCTCCTTCCTCTTCTTCGAAACCGGCCACTGGGAACAACGATACCAACAAACGCAAAAAAGACAAAGACGACGAAGACGACGAAGATGTAAAAGAACAGAAGAAAGCTAAGTTAACGAATCCGAAAGACGACGACGACGACGACGACGAAGAGAAGAGGAAGAGGAAGAAGAAGAAGAGTAAGAAGAAGGAGAACAAACCTGATAAGAAGGAAAAGAAAGAAAAGAAGGAGAAGAAGGAGAAGAAATAATAACATCAATAGAAAACTTTTTAACTGCCAGCATGCAAAACCGTTTTTAGCATCAGAAAAACGCCGCCTTCAAAAAAACAAATTAATCACACGATGACGTTTAGCTGTTTCAACGCGCAACAAAAAACAACGCGCACACTCGCACTCGCACTCTGTTACCTGTTAATTTTTTTCTTCTCTACATTCGCAAATTGCGACCGCGACGACGAAGATAAGAACGTCATTCCATGGCAGAAAATTAACTTTGCGAAGGATATTTTAATCTACGGTCAACATAACTCAGCGCGGAAGATTAAGTTCGAATATAAGGCAACATCTGGTCTCGACGTATACAGAGTACCTAATGCGACTGCTTATGCAAATTGCGATTTAAGCGAAGCGTCGAAACTTGAGGAGGTAACGTAATGATATCGTGTGAGATTTGTTTTTGTTTTATGGGTTGCCCACATTGTATCACGTATCACGTCATGCATTTCTCTCGCGCTGACATACTACTCTCTTCTCTCTTCTCTTCTCTCTCTCTCTCTTTATCTTATGACCAAAAAAAATAGGTTCAAGTCGATTTCGGGAGGAAAGGGGTTTTGTCGTTCGTATCGGTCACGCCAGTTGCGAATTCGAGCGTGTATTACGTGTCGTCGACGAACTGCACGGCTGGAAAGAAGGTGAATATAACGCACGTCACAGAAAAACCCTCAGATGATGATGATAATGATGATGACGATGATGATGATGATGATGACGACGATGATGACGATGAAGCTGATGACCACATAGAATGGGATGATGATTCTTCGAATGAGCACGTCTATGGCGACGACGATAGAGATTTTGGAAAAGAAGTTGTTTTTAACGCAACAACGTGTCCGTTCGATTGTGCGGATGGATGGGAAGGCGAACTCGCAAACGCGTGTCCGTGCGGAAACGCAAATTGTACCGAAACTGCTAAGAGCGTGTATTCAATCCAATCTATTGGCGCGATTAGTCCTGGATGCATGTACGTCGTGAAAAACTTTTGCGAACAGGAGGCAATAACTGTGAATACGACAAACGATGAACCATCGAATGTTTGCAAGAAATTTCTAAAATCAAAGGGAAAATCGGGCGAAGTGAAGCGCGGCGAATCGCACGAGTTCGACGACGACGACATGCCTTCGAAAGGAGATAACAGAGCATCAATATCATTCAAACCGAATTCTTTACGAGCGAACGAATCAAACGTCAACGTTGGAGTTCGTGAAGTCGAAGAAGACGAATGTAAGAACATGACGAGGCCAGAGAAGTTTTCAGGAGAGAACAATACGAGAAGTGTTATCGTTGGTGCAATATTATCTCTCACACCGCACGGTACGCAGTTCGACGACTGCGTCGAAGTCGTTATTCCGTTTGTAAGAAATCTTACCGACGTGACGAATTCGACAATGGCGTGCGTAAAAGCAGCAGACGAAGATTCTCCTTTTGAAATCATTGAATGTATCATAAGCTACACAAATGGTACTGAAGGTATTGCCACTGCGTGTGTTAATTCTTTTTCAATCGCAACCGTGATGGAATCAGATTCAGTTGCTACTGTTTCAACGACAACTGATTCAGAGTCGGAAACGACCAGCGGCGACACACCAAATTCGAACATCTTAAACAGCGGTAGTTCTTCTAGTCGCTTTGGACACACACAATTTTTGTTCTTCGCGGCGCTTTCTCTCCTTGTTACGTTGGCCATATCGTAATGATATGTGAGTAAGGTATGTATGCACTATGTATGTACCCTAGTACTGTATTGGTACCGGTAGATAATGATAATAGAAATATTATTTTTGCAATTTCATTGTAAACGCTATTGTTAGAAGTCATTGAATATATAATAATAATAATAATTATTATTATAATTCGAAATTAATTTTAGTTTTCTTCGTACTCTTCCTTCATATCTTTTGTTGACATGTTAGTCTTGGCACTAGCAGCCGCAAGCTCTCTCGCTACTGCATCGTATAAAGTGGGCATATTACCATCTCTCATGGTTGCATAATCTCCACTCAAAATATTGCATTGCGCGTATTGCATCATCAAATGATCGACTAACACGAGTGCGACCATGGATTCGACCATCGGTACCGCTCTCGGAACTACGCACGGATCGTGTCTACCTTTCGCCTTTAACTCTGTTTCAACGCCGTCCCTGTTTACTGTGTTTTGCGGTCTCGTAATAGTCGATGTCGGTTTAAATGCAATTTTCATTTCGATCATCTCACCGTTTGAAATGCCGCCTTGAATACCTCCGGACTTATTCGTCGTTGTTCGCAACCCTTTTTTCTCATCCATATAAAACGGGTCGTTATGTTCCGATCCTTTCTCTAAAACACCCGAAAATCCACTACCGATTTCAAACCCTTTCGTTGCCGGTAACGACATCATAGCCTTTGCCAAATCTGCCTCAAGTTTATCAAACACTGGAGCGCCTAAGCCTCTTGGACAGTTCCTTACAATGCAAGTAACGACGCCGCCGCACGAATCTCCTTTCACTCTGACTTCATCAATGGCCTCGATCATTTTCACCGCGCTCGAATCATCCGGGCATCTCACGATATTCTTCTCCACATCATCCATCGTCATCGTCTCATGATTCACCGTCGCGCTCATCTTCACGTCCTTCACTTGACTCACGTATGCCAAAATTTCTGTATTTGCAATCTGTTTCAAAATCTTCTTCGCAATAGCACCAGCGGCGACTCTCCCAATAGTCTCCCTCGCACTACTTCTCCCCCCTCCCGCAATCGCTCTAACGCCATACTTCATATCATACGTCGCATCCGCGTGCGACGGTCTATACGCGACCGCAATCTCTCCGTAATCTTGCGACTTATGGTCCTTATTCCTCACCAAGACTGCAATAGGTGTCCCTAAAGTCACTCCGTCTAGCCCTATACCGCTCAAGATCTCGCACGAATCCTCTTCGTTCCTAGGCGTAGTGATCCTCGACTGCCCGGGCCGTCTCCTATCGAGCTCGAACTGTAAATCCTCCCTCGTCAATCGTAACTTTGGCGGTACACCGTCGACGACGCATCCGACGCCACCGCCATGCGACTCCCCGAACGTGGTTACCGTGAACAATCTACCGAACGATGACCCTTGCGCTCTCGCTCGTACGTTAATCTTTTTTCTCTCGCTTTTGTTCCTCATCGCTCTCTTTGCAACCGCTCGTTTCCAAACCTCTGGCGCTTTTTCGTTGCCGATCGGAGACGCAGACGAAGACGAAGATTTGGACGATTTTGATTTCGAAAACTGTTTCGTTTGCATCGCATGCACGGTACGCATGGAACTCATTTTTCAAGCTCGCACTGAGACCGGTTCGATATAACGTATAAATCTATCTATCTATCAAACACGCAGACGATTGCACCACCAAGCGCACACGATTACTATTTTTCTCTCTAAAGTAACGTGCAAAGAAATCCCTAAAGCCTACACTGGTAATTTAGGGTTTCAAAAATTCGTATTGAAACCCTAAATCTCTGTAAAAAGTTTTTTTATACATTCCGCGTTCTACTGATGTGTCGAGCATTTTCATGTCTAGTACAAAGAATGGGTCGCTTCGAATAACGCATGGGTTCGTGACGAACTTTGTCGTTTAGTTCACGACATAGTTCGCTGCGATCTTCTTTTCAATCGTCTGCGTGGAAGATTCGTGTGTGTATATATATATATATATATATCCAAAAGAGAGAGAGTTCTTTCTTTCCTCGCTGTTTACGATGGATCACGGAAAGGCACTTGGCAAAACTGCGCATAGGACGTGGTCTGTGCAGAGCGATCGCTCGAGGAGGACGAGGAAAAAGAAGGAAGCGAGTTTTGAGAGATTGAGAAGTTGTCGACGCAGACGCGAGATCGTTTTTTGTTCTCGTGCGAGTGATTCGTGCAGAGATGTTGACGTTGTTGTTGATGTTGTTGATGATGATGATGGAATACGTTCTTTGGGAAGTGATAGACGAAGAAGGGTTATTATTAGTAACGGAGTGAGTGTTTTGTTATTCCTAGTGACTGCTGATAGTGATGTCAGAACGAATGCGTTCGAAGAGAGCGACGACGACGATGATGATGATGAAAAGATTAGGCGAGCTTCGGTTGGGGGCGAAAAGGGTCAGTTTCGGACGATATCGCAGGCACTCGGCGTGATTGAAAAAGACGGTTTGATCGAAATTCGAGAAGGGAGATACGAGGAACGTTTAGTTATTCGGAAAGATGGTGTTAAATTGCGAGGCATAGGAGGAGGTGTCGTCGAAGTTGTTTGGAAGACGTCTTTGCCTTATGAGAGCGTGTTAGAAATCGATGGCGGCGTTAAGAACGTAGTAGCGAGTAATATTAAATTCTCGCACGCGAGTAAGTCAGTGGCGAACAATTTTGCGGTATTCGTGAAAGAAAACGCGAGCTTGAGATTAGAAAATTCGTGTGCTATAACGTCAGAAACTGGGACCGGTATATCAACCGAAGGAGGAGAGATTGATTTAGATGATGTAAAAATTGAGAGATGTAAAAATCATGGCGTTTCCGTGTTTGCGAATCAAATGAACGAAAATAAATCGGGAAAAGTGAAAATGAGAAACGTTAAAATTTTCAACTGCGGCGGTGACGGTGTTCTTTTAAGAGGTTCCATTGGCGTTGACATCAAAGACGTCGAGATTGAAAATTGCGCAGGATTTGCAATAAATGCGTTCGACGAAGCCGCTGGCGTTATTTCGGTCAAGACGAGTTCTTCTTGTAAAAAAGGCAAAGTAGGCGGCGATCCAAGTACTACTGATTTGGAAATCAACGTAATAACTTAGCTATAAATTGTATGTATATTATACGTAAACTACTACTCGTACTATGGTACTACCTTCGCAATAATCTCTGCAGAGTTCGCGGCTTTCGGATAGTTCCAATCGTATCACTACCATTACACTAATAAGCTATCTAATAAACGGAATCCAAGTCCGCGTTTGCATTCGATACTTCCCGTACACTTCGTCGCCAAACATTTTACACAAAAAATACTCCTCCGCCGGTATCCTCTTCTTAAAGAACATCCAACTCGCGCACGCGAACGCGACGAAGCTCACTGGGTTCCCCAACACTAACTGCGTACTAGGCGCCCATATGAGCCACCCTAAATAGCCTGGATGCCTACACACGCGATATATCCCGG
>Ga0302126_10000345_pt1 | contig 31050 bp, 28 predicted proteins | sample CB4_20m_MG_FD_203108 | JGI IMG/M metagenome (GOLD analysis project Ga0302126, IMG submission 203108) | Marine microbial communities from Western Arctic Ocean, Canada - CB4_20m | ecosystem: Environmental > Aquatic > Marine > Oceanic | place: Canada: Western Arctic Ocean | collected 2017-09-24 | reverse complement strand
GGTTCAATCCCTGTACCACCCACCATTAGAGAAATTGCTTTCACGGACCGGTAGTTCAGCTGGTTAGAATGCCGGCCTGTCACGCCGGAGGTCGCGGGTTCGAGTCCCGTCCGGTCCGCCATAAGCATCCAATAAGCCTCTGTTTTTACAGGGGTTTTTTTTATTATGGTCTTGTAAGTCTTGCTGTAGGTACAATTTTAGGTACAAGACGTCCGAGATAAAAAGGCACTTCCAGTCTTCGATACACCCCCTTCCGAAAGACCTCGTTTCTAATATCTATATGTCCGCCTCAAAAAAATTACTGGTCAGTTAGTCTTCACACTCGGATGCTGACACCCGATTATCGCTTTTGTAGCACTTGCGTGAATCTAGCTTGCCACTTATATAAATCTCACGAAAGCCATTTAGCTTGTCATTTATGTAATGCTCTACGATAACAGTTCCATTTTCTCTATTAGAAGTCAGCTTCCCATGTCTCTCGCCGTTACGGTAACTAACCGAAGAATTTGGCTCGCCAGTTTCATGGTAACTCTTAAATAGACCGTGCAATTTTCCTCCTACATAAGGGCGAGAACTTGCGAGAACTCCATTCTCATAATATGCAAGCCAATCGCCTTCTTCATGCCCGCCAACATATTTTCCCTCATAGGAAACTTTGCCGTTGTCGTGCAAACTCTGGAACTTCCCGTCTTCGGGTACGCCGTTATCGTAAGTCCATTTTAAAGTGAGGACTCCATTGCAACCATTAGTCTCATGGAGACCATGCTTTTTACCATTTTTAACAAAGATTCGCTGTCTGAGTTGACCATTCTCACAGTAAACTTGTCTCAGCCCGTGTTCTACATCATTTTTATAACCGTAATGGCTTCTTAATTGCCCATTTTCGTAATACGACTGATCAGGCCCCTCTCTTTTACCATTAATAACTGTCTCTCTTGTTTTTAACTGGCCATTGTCATAGTAGCTTTCTGAAAAACCGCGAGGCTTGCCTGCAACAAATTCTTCTCGGGTCAGGAGGAATCCTTCGTAGTTGTACCATTCCGTAACTCCATGTTTAAGTCCGAGTTTATATTCGCCCCTTTTTCGAAGGGTTCCATTATCATTAAAAGCAACGACTGTCCCTGTGTAGCCCACAGATTCGTTAGGAAGGTAAACCTTGCCGCTTCGATACTGTGTCTGAGATGAGTCAACTTCTTGTGGACTGCATGCCGACAAAAATAGACATGCAGTGGCTAGAACACTTAAAGCCGAAGTCCTAAACACTTTGAATCCTCCATAGCTAAAAATACCAGTGCCGTTTGGCACAATTTAAATATACCAGTAGACTCTATAGGACACCAATAAATGGCATGGGACAGATGACTGCGAGTAACAAAGACAATTTAACGATCCTTGCATGTAGCTTTAACAATGACTTCAAGCAGTTTCTCGCATCCCATGACTCTCGTATCCTCCCCAAATTAAAAACAGGTATCGTTCAGCAACCAATAGATAATATTTATTGGCAGAAAGAATGTGGTTGCTTTGAAGCTTCTGGCGGCGACGTTATATCAAAGGATAATGAGGATTATGTCTCGGATAGTCCAGACTGGGAAAGTTGGGACGAGTATGACGAAAATGGAAATTTTAGATTAGGTATCTCATATGCTGAGAAAGTAGAGAGAGATGGACAATTACTAAAAACGGGACGATATATACCTGTAAAGCCTCATCCTGAGTGTCTAATGTATGTTGGTGAATGGTCTTATCTTGAAAGGCATTCTGATGTTAAACAAAAAGAGCATTGGTACTGGAATACTATCAAACGTCTTAAAGATAGTTCTTTTGAGTCAGAATTAAGTAGCCATCCAGCCTACTCGTTTTTTATCCAAAACGTGGATAGGGTTAACCTGCATGATAGTTTCAAAGGTTCACATGATGATGTGTGGCTACTGCGTGTATGTCTGCTGAGAGTTGTCGCAGGCGCGATAGAGATATATGACAATCCACTAAGACAGGATATGCAAGACGAGAAAAAACAAGAGGCTCTAGATGCCAAACTTGGAAAATTGCTTGTCCCTGATCAAAGGACAGCAAACGCCGCTAGTCGGCTTATCGAGAACGTACAGAGGGTAGGTGCAGAAATCGATTGGATGGCACAATTGAAAGATGTTGCGGAGCGAAAGCCATACCCATTGGTCAACTCGACAGAACCCAAAATGGCGCTTGTTAGGGAAGTGTCATTATTGAGCAAGATTCTTCTGAATACATCTAACGGCCACAAGGGAAGATTTCCTACGACAGCGATTCAAAACATTCTAGAGTTTATTAATGAGGAAATGAGTGACAGTGGTATCCAATATCATTTAGAACGTTATGATGATTCTAATCAACAACCTTTATCGTCAGGCTATAGGTCGAGCGACATCCCTTTCTAGAACATCAGTCACTACCCTCATTTTTGTAATTGCGACTTGTGATTGCCAATAGACACTATCGGATACGCTAGCGTTTTTTAAGCACTTAAAGGCGCACAAAATGAAAGATATAAACGAAATTCCCCGCTTACTCCGCTGGAAAGAAGTATCCCAAATCATCCCTTTCAGTCGGTCCTATGTTTACGACCTAATGAATCAGGGCAAATTCCCAAAAGGCTACAAACTTGTTCATGGTGGACAGGCTGTTGGTTGGTGGGCATCAGACATCAACGACTACATGACTAACCTCAAGGAAGAAGCTCAGAGGGCTGGTAATGAGTAAATTCAACCCTATTCTAAGATATCAAAACAATCCTGATTCAAGAGCATCTGCTATTCACGCCAAATGCGCGGACTGTGTTGGTTGCACTCCAAATCACCTAGAAAAGGGCTTTAAAGAGTCTATTTCGTCCTGTTCGTCCTACTCCTGCCCATTGCATAGGTTTCGGCCTTATCAACAGGAAAAGTCTCTCAACAGCCAAAAAATGCCTGTTCAGAACCTATCAATGATCGGTAGCTAAAATGAACGCTGATAAGAGGCGCCAAAAGGTCAAAGGAAGGAAAAGTGAGGGTAATTTCATAAAACTTGAGGTCAGTGTTTTAAATAACCCAAACTTTATGAAATTATCTCCCCGCGCTACTAAATTGATTGTAGATTTGATGTCTTTTTACAATGGATTTAATAATGGCGATATCACTCCTGCTATGACAATGATGAAACCTCGGGGTTGGACATCTAATTCCAATTTAACCCTCGCACTGAGAGAACTAAGTTATTACGGTTTTGTTCTTATTACGCGGCAAGGATATAAGGGAGTATGCACGTTGATCGCTTTAACGATGTATCCAATAGACGAGAGTCATAAGCATCGATTTAACGGAAAAGTACCTCGGCATGATTACAAGGTTACTAAAAAGAAGTTCAATCCAAAGTGGCGGCATGAGGATTAAGATTATTTCTGCCCCACGGGTGGGATAGGCTTGAACCACAGGTAGGTTAACTTGTCTCAAAATGACCCACTTAACCCATATATGGCTCAGAAAAATAGTATTGAAGGTGGTATTTAGGACTAACTTAACCCACTGGTGGTGACCTATATAATCTACCAAGCATAGGCTTGAAGGATACACGCATACCTATACTTGCAAGTAACACTTCATATAAGGATACTAATGATTGGTCATCCGAGTGTGATGAGTTGTTTTAGATAAGGATATTTTTATGAAGAAGGTTTTTCTTTCAAGCTCAAAAGTCACCAATAATTTAAAAAATTTACTGCCAAATATTCTTATGTTGGCCGTCATAGCCTTCTTTTCCAGCAATAGTCTGGCTTATGATAGTGATGGTGATGGGATTGAAGATGATATCGACACTGTCATGGAGAAAGACGGTACGATAGTAATTTCTGAAAATACGCAATGGGATGCTGGTGAAATTACGTTAAAGTCTGATGTTCAAATTGCATATGGCGTTACACTCACAATCCCACCTGGAACCACTCTTGAAGCAAATAGCAGTAATGTAACAGTTTTTGGTGAACTCTTGATTAAGGGTGTCAGCCAAAACACAAAAATAAGACAACTTAACATGTCATTTGCCCGCCTCAACTCGAGTGAGTTGGGTTACATTCAAATAAATGATTCCATTATTGAGCAAGGCGTCTTTTTAGGAGCAAGTGGTTATGGCTCATTTGATATTACAGATTCATTATTTAAAGAAGTGTCTGGATTCTATATATGGTACCCACGACAAGATAGCTCCGTTGTAAGAAATATATTTCAAGATTCTAGTGGGTTGTTAATTTTGTTGCAAGGCCGTCAGCTATTGATCAAAAATAATGTTTTTATTACACCGATTAGTACCTTTGCAATAAAAGTACGTGCAGATTATCAGACTACTCTAAAGCTAGAGTTTAATTCTTTTCTAGTAACCGATAAAAATGCAATCGAACTTCAATATGGAGCTGATGATGTACCAGGGGGAGTGACTGCAATAAATAATTATTTTGGAACGACAGATGAGTCCGTTATCCAGAACATGATCCTTGATAAAAACGATGATTTACAATACCCCACAGAAGTCGAATACATACCTTTTTTAACCGAGCCGCATCCTGATACCCCTGTCCAAATAGATACTGATGGAGATGGTTTGCTGGATATCGAAGATAACTGTCCAGATTATCCAAACCCCGATCAAATCGATACAGATTTAGATGATATTGGCGATGTTTGTGATTCAGATGATGATAATGATGGAGTATTAGATACCGATGATAGTTCGCCTCTAGACCCCACTAATGACTCAGATGGTGATGGTGTAGCCAATAATTCTGATGCATTCCCCCTAGACAGTACCGAAACAACGGATACTGACGGAGATGGAGTTGGCGATAATGCTGATGCCTTCCCATCTGACCCAACGGAGACTGTTGACACAGATGGTGATGGCGTTGGTAACAATATGGACGGGGACGATGACAATGATGGCGTAATAGATGCTGAAGATGCCTCACCTTTAGACCCAACCAATGACTCTGATGGCGATGGTCTTGCAAATAATGCTGATGCATTTCCTCTCGATAATACCGAGACAACAGATACAGATGGTGACGGAGTTGGTAATAATGCGGATGTAGATGATGATGGCGACGGTGTTGTCGATACAGATGATCCCTATCCATTGGACTCAACAAGGCAATTCCAGAAACTCTTAGATGTTGACGGCAACGATAAAGTCGATGCGTTAACTGATGGGCTTCTAATACTTAGATATAGCTTTGGTCTCACTGGAGACTCACTAATTGTCGGTGTGGTTGCAGAAGATGCTACTAGAAACAGTGCAGAAGAGATTGAGGCTTACTTAGCGACCTTAATGCCATCACTTTAAATACAGGACAAACTATGACTGGCAGACCCGCATGGATACCAACTAACTCTATCTGCGAACAAGCTCGTGAAATGGCTTCTCGCGGCCTTACTCAGGATGAAAACCAGTAGATGGGTATACCAACCATTTTAGACACGGATATTGGACACGATGTGGATGATGTCTGGGCGCTTGCTTTTTTACTGAAATGCCCTGAACTGGACGTAAAGCTCATTACCACTAGCACCGGCAATACCATTTACCGAGCATCACTGGTAGCAAAGATACTGCAGCTAATGGGTCGAACGGATATTCCAATCGGTATCGGCATTCCTCTCGATGACAACCCCCATACACATAATGATTGGCTTGATGGTTTTGATCTAGACCAGTATCCGGGTACTTTAATACACGATGGCGTTGGCGCAATTTGCGATACCATTATGTTTGCGGAGAGCAGAGTATCTTTGATTTGCATTGGCCCGGTGCCCAATATTGCAGCTGCGCTCGCACGACAACCCGCCATTTGTGGTAATGCTAAGTTTGTTGGGATGCACGGCAGTATTTATCGTGGCTATCTCGATGCGCCAAAACCCGCTCGTGAATTTAATGTTATGACGCATGCGCTGGCCTGCCAGGCTGTATTTGAAGCTTCATGGGAAAAAGTTATTACACCACTAGATACCTGCGGAAACGTCATTTTGGACGGTGAACGGTTTGCTCGAATTCGCGAGGCTGCAACGCAGCAAGGGCCAACCAGTGCTGCTAGTATCTGCTTTGAAAACCACGTTGCTTGGTTTGAAGCAGCGCGTGACTGGCCAATATTGAAACGTATGGATGCGCGGCTACAAAGCTCAATTTTGTATGACCTAGTTGCGGTCTATTTGGGCTTCGCTGAGCAGTGGCTTGATATGAAAACTTTGCCGATTGTCATAACGCCTGATGGCAAAACTCTCATTGATGAGCAGGGTCAAAACGTGCGCTGTGCCCTCAACTGGCATGACAAAAATGAATTTCTCAACCTAGTAACTGAACGACTCGTAAGTGCGCCAGTAAGCACATAGGTTAGCTGACAAGGCTAATGGAGCCGATAGTAGGCGATGAGGTTCTATCCCACCGCCATATACGTTAATTAAACCTCTGTTTTTACAGGGGTTTTTTTATTTCCACTAATTTTTTATTTCTATGGGTACAGTAATGAGTACAACTTAGCTTAATTAAATGAAGTTTCACTCTAAACATCGACCCCTTCTGACACCATTTCGTCACTTTAACTATGTGCCCAACTTAGACAAGATTATGTCGCTTGGCACCGTAAACATATCTCCGTAGACTCTATAGAACTTGACGAGACTATAAGGGATACAATGTCAGCGAAATCACTAAACAACGATTACTCAAATTATCTCATGATTATGTTATTGCCTGGCATGATGTTCAGGCGTATCGCAACGGTATGTGTAAAGATAATGCTGCGTAAATATTATTTTATTGTGGCTTCAATCAGGAGACTGTCGAAATGACTCAAAAACAAAAACCGGTAATCATTATCGGAGGTGGTCTCTCTGGCCTGTCGGCGGCAAAACGACTGAAGGAAGCGGGCGTGCCGATCATGCTTCTGGAAGGAAGGGATCGCCTAGGTGGCCGGGCACACACGGTCGATATTGCGGGGAACCAGGCCTCCTGGGTCGAATTGGGGCCCTTCTGGATTGAGGACCATCTGACTAACCCTGCATACCACTTATTGAGGGACATCGGGGCCCAAGTTCATCAAATCGATATTGGCCCCTCAACCTTGCGAATCTATGACCAACTTTCGGCGCGTTGGCTAGGGTGGATAGCGACACTGTGGGCGTTTCTCAAGGTTACTTGGAACTTTAGCCGGTTCGGTAAACTTCGGTCGAATACCTCTAAGTTTAATAACCTCGGCGAGCGAATCGATATCGTAATTGGTAAGCGGCCCAAACGTGAGTATCTCTACCTGTTCAAGATATTTCTCGAGGGTCTTAATGGTGGCCGCACCTACGAGACACACCAGAATCTCTTAAGTGATGATCTCTGGGAGTTCAACAAACCTGAAGAAAAGAGTCAGGTCTTGATTTCTGGAGGATTCCGCTTATTGGTGGAGTTGTTGCGTGATTATCTGTTTGCTGATGAGGTGATGCTGAATCAGACCGTCTCACGAATCTCGATTCAACAAGACCCTTCCGTCCAACCGCCCGTGAAGGTCGAAACGGCCGACGGAAAGATCTTCCATGGCTCCCATGTCATCGTTACCGTCCCCCTTGGTGTATTGAAGGCTGGAACCATCACATTTGATCCACCGCTCCCCAGCAGTAAGCAGGATGTAATCGAGCGCATCGGCTTCGGAAGTATCGAAAAGGTGGTCATGACGTTCAAAAACGCCTTCTGGCGAAGAAACCCACAGAAACAAGATCATTTCTTCAGTATTCCCGACCCTATAGCTTCCCACGGCAGTTTCCTCGATGTATCGACCTCATCTGGTACTGGGCCGGGTTCGCCCACATCTCCCTGCCTTGCTAGCGTATTCGGCCCGCCTAAGGCTGCATGGGTGGCGGAGAATCCTGAAGCGGCCGTACAAGAGGTACTATCTGAGCTACAGATGATGTTCCCCGATACGTACGAGCCTCCCGTCGCGACAGCCACATCCAACTGGACCGCCAGCCCCTTCTCAAGGGGCTGCTACCCTTACACGAGCGTTGACACTCAGCCCGGTGACTTCATTAAATTTGCGGAACCGACGCACGATGGGAGAATCCTGTTCGCTGGAGACACTTGCGCGGAGGGAGTGGCCCTGGGTTATGTAGAAGGAGCCATGGCCGCAGGTGAGCGAGCGGCGGATGCTATAATCGCCACTGTGGCTGATTCACAATGAGGAAATAGATGCTTTAACTGATGGACTGCTCACACTACGTTATCTGTTCGGTTTACAGGGCGATACGATGATTAATGGTGTTGTTGCAGGTGATGCAACCAGAAAGACTGCAGAGGAGATTGAGGCTCATTTGGAGACCTTAATGCCTGCGCTTTAAGCCCATCCAGTCAAATCAGGGCTAGATCGAGAGAACTGGGGCGAGAATCAGCCTGAGCCTTGGCGGGAGATTCCACCTATGCGGATTGTTTTAACTGGTGTTTAGCAAACAAAACCAATCGTCGTTGAATAGAATTTATTTCTGTTCTTTGTTTTTGTCCTCATACTCTTTAAGTTTTTTTTGATACTCCTCTTCAGAGAGTTTGTGCCAACCGATGCATTTACCAGTTGGGCTTCTTCCGCAACCACATTCCATATTTACATTCCTTTAGTTTAAGTAAAAGTAATCGTTTCATGGTTACCTTATCATAACCAAATACCCCATCCAGTCAAATCAGGTGGGGTGAGAAGTTCTTGAGGCTGACCTAAATTGATTATTCTATACCTCGTTGTATACTCAATGAGTATCGAAAAAAGCATATTTATAGGGTTACCTTGTTACTCAAAGAGTACACCTTTATATATTTACCACTCATAGAAGCGTTAAAAGGGAATAAAACACTTAACCATAAATACTTAAACTTTTAACGCGGGCGGATCTACAAATTCTGGGCGACCAGAAAACTCCCACGCAACGGTTGTGCGTGAAACTCCCAATAACACGCCATGCAGATCTGCTGGATGGGACCAAAACCCATCACCTTCTAACTCCTTATTATTTCCCCTTGGAGTCCAGCGCACACCCGCACTTAAAAACCGCTCAACAAGATTTCTAATATCATGACTCTCACAGGAACACATATAGAGAGAATCTCCACGTCGCTGCGTCCAACGTCCCATTGGGACTTCATTATTTACTACCTGCGCCAGCTCTATACGGTCTAGTCGATTAGGTGGGTCGAACAATGTTAGGCAGCCGTCATAGCCGAATAACTTACTCTGAATAGAGGAAAAACGATTGGGGTCAAGATCAAATACACCGGCGTAGTGAGACGCTACTTTGCGCCAATCACTGAAAAGGCTGTGAGTAACTTCATACAGAAAGCTCACAGCGCCGATACGATTACGTGACTTCGTGGCTGTTATCACAAACGGCATACCATAGTGCTCGCTACTTGGCAGATAAAACTGATCACCGTCTTCTATGAGCGTAAAGTTCATTGCTCGTAAGCGATTTTTCAATTGATCGGGGTTGGCGCAGCACAGTCCAGCAATCATCAATCCCTCACCATTGGTCGTTAAGAAATCAGCCGTATAACCCGCCCCATCGGCTTGGCACAGTTCAATCTCGCTTTCTCCAAGAGCCATCACTATGCGACTAGCATTGAGGTACTGGCTATATGATCTATCAATTACCTCTGCGCCGAGTAAAAGATTAAACGTCGCTGCCGCTTTATCGATCGACTTGACAGCGATCTGAACACGATCGATTCGATCAATCATCTTACGCTCCTCATTAACAACCCTCAAAGATCGGTGGTTTTTTCGCCAGGAAAGCATGAGCTGCAGACTTATGATCATCGGTCATCGTACTTAAAACCATATGAGCAGCCTCTATATCTAACACCTGCGCTAGCGAGCCCTGCTGTGCCATATTGATATTTTTTTTAATATAACCAATGGCAATTGTTGGCAGATTAGCTAAGGACTCAATATATTTCTTTGACTCTTGCTCTAAGGTCTCGACTGTAACTAACCTGTTAGCCAGGCCAAGTTGATAGGCTTGCTTTCCTAAAATGACATCGGCGGTGAAATACAGTTCTCTCGCCTTGGCTGCCCCAACCATGTGAGTCAAAAACCAGGCGCCACCAAAATCTCCCGAGGTTCCAACGCGAGTAAAAGCAGTAGTTATTTTAGCCGTATCGACCACCATCCTCATGTCACAAGCCAGTGCCAACGACAAACCAGCCCCCGCGCAGGCGCCCGGAATAATGGCTAGCGTGGGTTTCGGCATCGTATATAAAAGTTCGCTAATACGCGTTCGTTCCCGTAATAACTCAACCGAATCATGCTCGGCAGCGATAGCACCAGTGTCGTCAACAAAACCTTTTACATCTCCCCCCACGCAAAAAGTATTACCTGACCCAGTAAGCACTAGTAATCTAACTTTAGGATCTTTTGCTAATCGTACAACCGCCTCTGCCATTGCATTCATCATCGCCGCCGTCATAGCGTTGCGATCTTGCGGGCGATTCATAGTCAACGTAGCCACGCCATTATCAAAACTTTCTAGTAATTGTTTAGTCATTGCTCACTACCTCAAAAATGAAAAATTGGGGTTGAATTTGTCGAATAAGCTCTACACTCTCAAAATTTGCTTGGGATTTCATTAAAAGGACCCCATTTATCCACTCTTAGATCTGAGGGGAGATGTAACACACGATCAGCAATAATGTTCGCCAAAATCTCGTCAGTGCCCCCAGCAATTCTCATTCCAGGGGATGCCATAAACTCAGTATGGAAAATATCTTTTTGAATAGTGCCATCTGACGATGTGATTGCACCATGGCCTTCCATTAGTTCTAAACAAAATGCATAGATATCCTGCACCATGGGTTGCTTCACCATTTTTACAATCGACTCTTCAGGACCCGGATCAGTCCCCTTTGACTGCGCTGTTAATGAACGCAATCCGTTATAGTAAAGTCCACTTGACTTGCACCACCAATCAGCTACTTTATCTCTAACTGCTGCATTGCTAATGGCGGCTTCGCCGTCAATTTTAACTTGATTTGCCAGTGTCAATAAAAGGTCCACATCTTCTGCCCGCTTTCTACCTCTCAAACTCGCCCGCTCATTCATTAAGGTCGCCACGGTAATCTTCCATCCTTCTCCGATATCACCAAGACGCTGTGTATCGGTAACATGTAAATCAGTAAACAGCTCTTCGTTAAAGTCTGCACTCCCAGTCATATCGCGTATGGGCTGCAACGTTATCCCAGGTGCATCCATTTCTACCACAAAACAGCTTAAACCTTTATGCTTCGGTAGACTCGCATCAGTCCGAGCAATCATTAACCCTAAGTCACTATAGTGCGCAAAAGAGCTCCATATTTTTTGTCCATTAATAATCCAGTTATCCTTGGTTTTAACTGCTTTAGTGCGCATCGCCGCTAAATCGGAGCCACTGCATGATTCGCTAAACAATTGACACCAGACTTCCTCGCCACTTGCAATTTTTGGCAAATAGCGACGCTTCTGTTCCTCTGTACCATAAGCCATCAAAACTGGTGCAACCATGGCCTGCCCGAAATTAAAGCAAGGGTAATTTTGTAACACTGCGTATTGAGATTCTTCTTGGGTAAAAATAATTTGCTCAACCATCGTCGAGTTTTTACCGCCGTATTCTTTTGGCCAATGTATGCAGGACCAACCTCCATCAAACTTATTTTTCTCCCATCTTTTCGCCCACTGTAAATCGCTAACAGTATCGTCTCTTACAAGAGGCGCATTGAGTGCAAGCCATGCACAAGCCTCTCCTCTAAATATAGCCTCTTGCGCAGTGTCGTTAAAATCCATAGCATGCCCCTCTTAAAATAATATTTAAATGTTGCAGCGCGCCAAAATGATAAGTCTTGGTTACCTTTCCCTTGAATCAATAACCTTGTTAGATAGTTGATTGACAAGATGGTTTTTCCAATAGCGTTCGCTGCCAAACAATACGGCCAACCATTTAGCTCGACGATAGTGGAAGTGGCAATCCATTTCCCAGGTGTACCCCATACCACCATGTATTTGGATATTTTCTTTACTTGCATGATAGTAAGCTTTACTAGAACTGATTCTTGCGGCTGCCGCCGCTAACGGAAGTTCATCGTCATCAACACTTGCGGCCCAGGCACCAAAGTAACAATTGCCACGCGCCAGAGTAATATCTGTATAAATATCAACTAATTTATTCCTCATACCCTGATAGCTCGCTATAACACGACCAAACGTATATCGCTGCAGGGCATAATCCTTTGAAGTATTAAAAGCGGCTTCAGCACCACCCAACTGCTCAAAGGCAATGGCTACTGCCGCACGCTCATAAGTATTTTGAAGTTGAATTGCAGCACTTTGAGATGTGGTAAGCGGCATTGCTTCAGTACCTGAAAAACTAATCTTCGCGGCGTTTCGGCTAGGGTCAATACATGCTAACGGGGTTTTTAATACTGACTGCTGATTTAACTCTACTAAGTAGAGTTTATTACAATTACTATTTTTAGTGCTTGCTGCCATAACTATGGCAACATCTGCTATCAAGCCATCGGCAACTGGCAGTTTACAACCGTATACTTTTCCATTATCAACATAGGTATCAACATAGGTATCAAGAAGGCTATTTGCCCCCGGGATAAACTGACCCGTGTGCTCCCCTATAGCGACAGTACCAATTAATCCCTGTTTCGCAAACTGTGGCAAATATCGCTCTTTTAACCTTTTCGTACCAAAGTTATTTAGTAAATCTGTTGCCAAATATACACTACTAGAAAATGGGATAGGCGCTAACACCCGACCTAATTGCTCGGCGATAATACAAAGCTCTAGTTGCCCTAGGCCCAAACCTCCATACTCTTCCGGTATAGTAACAGCGGTCCAACCCAGCTTTGTTATTTGTTGCCACAAATTATCAGCGTACATTTTGTCCGTTTCAAAAATATCACGCACCAAGGATAGTGGGCACTGATCCGCCAAAAATTGACGGACATAATCTCGAAAAGACAACTGATCTTCAGAAAATTCAAAATTCATAATACTTTTTAACAACCCTTTCCAATTAGGCTCAACCCCAAAAGATTAGTGTGTTTCACTACCCAAAAACCGTTAATTAATATTGAGTTCTATTTACTAAGCTTTGGATATTCTTTTCTTCAATATACTCTTGTTTATTTTACCCGTCGGTGTTCGTGGAATTTCGTCAACAATCACGACTTTTTCTGGGTACTTATAAATAGCAATTTCGGATGATCTTAAAAATAACAAAACATCATCCAAACGGATCGACTTCCCAGATCTAGTAACAATATAAATACAGACTTTCTCGCCCAACTTGTTGTCCTGCATTGGCACAGCTGCAGTATCAGTAATGTCCGGATGCCTTAATACCGCATTTTCGACCTCTTGAGCGCTAATATTAACTCCACCGCGAACAATAATATCTTTACTTCTATCAAAAAAAATTAGGTATTTATCCTCTATAATTTTGAAGATATCTCCTGTTTTCATAAAGCCATCATCGTCAAAAACCTTGTTATTCAAATCCGGTCTCTTATAATAACCTGAGAAAATACCCGGACCTTTTACTTTTAGTTCGCCAATATCACCATTACCGATAACCTCCTCGTCATTGTCATCAACAAGTTTAGATTCAATTGCTGACAGCGATTGATTAGTGATTTCACTGGGCCAGGCAGTACCTTTTTTTCCCCACCACGGATAAAGGCCAGACCTATTTTCTGACGGTATGCCGTCTAAGTCGATCATCGATGCAAATACAGCCCCCTCGTTCATGCCGTAAATAGTACAAATATCCATACCCCAACGCTGTTTAAACTCCTTTATAGACCAGCCTGATGGAGAAGCCGAACCAGTAACGATTAAATTCACTGAGCTTAAATCTAGATTTTCACTACTAGGATATTTAAGAAGCATATTTAACATGGCAGGGACCATACCAAAATAATTAATCTTTTCTGCCGTCACTTGCTGAACAAAGATATCTAAATCAAAGGGGTGGTGTAATATTAAACTCCCCGCTGATAGTAGCCATGGAATAAAAAAAGCGCTCATGCCGGACGCATTAACAAGCGGCGGCAGGCAAAGAATTTTGCTTCTTTTCTGCACACCTAAATGTTGGTAGCATCGCCCCTGAAAAATTTGATTGTTATGGGTTAAGGGGCAAGCTTTGGCTTGTGCCTCAGTGCCAGAGGTCCACTGAATCGTAAAAACCTCATTGGCCTGAGGTCTCAGTGCCTGCAAGCTAATTATATCTGCCTCTCCCCTCGTCATACGACGAAGTTCGTCTAAGGAAACTATATATTTAAGACAAGCGATTTCTGATTGTAATTGGCGAACAACATCCATTAAATGATAACTCTTGAATACATCCATACCGATAAACATTTTTGCGTCGGTTTGTTTCATGACATGTGATAATTCGTTGCGTTGCCACTGCATTGGTACCGGGCTGATAATTGCCCCAGCACTAGTTATCGCAAGATAAGCAATTACCAATTCGATGATATTAGGCAGTTGAACGACCACGACATCATCTTTTTTTATACCTACTTTAATAAGGTTTGTTGCCAGCACATCTACCCGGTTCTCCAGCTGGCTATATGTAATTCGATCAGGCTTGAATCCTGCTATCTGCTGCTTGTTAATAGGGTCAATCAGGCTAATCTCACCTTCATACTTCCTTACATTATCCTTGAAAAGATCAATTAGACTGATATCAGCCCAAGCACCGGCGTCGTTATAATATTTTATGGTTTCAGTATTATATAAAATCACATTATCAACCTTAGACAAAATATTTACTTACTGGACCGCGTTACCTGTCCACTTTAACAGCGTAAATCCGCACTAACACAGCATCATGATAAAATGATCTGCGTCCTCTTTCACTAGTCAGGGGCTGCATCTAGATCGTGTTCTAAGTCGATTGAGCCCCGATAAAAGTGCAAGGAAGACCAACACATAAAAAAGGGTAGGAGTATTAACATTGCCTGTTTAAGCGAGTCTGCGCCATAAATCGGTAAGAGATAATCACTTAATATACCTACCGATAAAGGGCCCAGTCCAAGGCCAATAATATTGGCAACGAGCATCAAAATAGCCGAGGCAGTAGCCCGCATTCTTAGGCCTACCAAAGATTGTGTCGTGGCAATAGTCGTTCCTAAATAGACGTTAAATAGCAGCCCAGGAATAACCGACAATAGTAATGCCGTATAGGCATTGTCGACACTATAAACTGCAACCATAAAAGGAACGCAAGCAAGATTTGCTATTGCTGGTAACCACAGATACCACCGTCTATCTCGAGACGCTAGTTTATCCGCTAGTAGGCCTCCACCGAGCACTCCAATAGCACCCCCTAGGCCAACAATCATAGCCAACCAAGTGCCCAGTTCACCACTGCTCATACCATGACTACGCATCATAAAAGAAGCTGTCCAACTATTACTGCTATTACCTGCAAAGGCACTTAGAGATGCAGCAAAGCACATGTGCCGAAACGACAATCGACTCCACAATAACGACAGAACATCAATAAAGGACACGCGACTGGAGGCGAGCTTTTTATCTTCATGGTGCCCACGTATAGGTTCAGCTAAGGTAGTTCTAACCAATACCGCTAATAAAATTCCCGGCAAACCAACTACGACAAAGGCGACTCGCCAACCAAAATATTCATTTAACCAACCACCAAATAAAAATCCAAACAAGATGCCAATATTCACGCCCATTGAATAAAATGCTATTGCACTCGCTCTCTTTTTTGGAGGAAAAATATCAGAAATAATCGAGTGCGCGGGCGGACTGCATCCAGCCTCGCCAATGCCAACGCCTATCCTAGCTAAAAGAAGATGAAAATAATTTAATGCTGCGCCACTCACAGCAGTCATCAAACTCCAAACTCCAACAGAGTAAGCTATAACATTGCGCCGATTACCGCGGTCTGCATATCGAGCAATAGGTATACCGGCGAGGACGTAAAAGAATGCAAAGCTAACACCCGTTAACACTCCTAGCTGCCCATCAGACAAGTTTAGTTCAATCTTAATTGGTTCTTGTAAAATCGAAAGTAATTGCCGATCAATAAAATTGGCGCTATAGACAGTCATGAGTAACAACAAAGCATAACTTCTAGCACTGACATTACTGTATTTATTAGTAATTGAAATTGAACTTTTCTCCAACGTCATCGTCGATTTATCCCCATCAGTAATTACCTTTGTTAGTCTACGCTTGCTATTAACCACACTCACCATAAACACGCTGGTAATAACCGTGGACCATCACCGCAAATTAGTTAAAATACGGTGATGGTTAAATTTAGAACGTAACTTTTCTAAGTCAAAGGAGTTTACTATCTGCCGCCAAAACGATAGCTAACGCTCACATTGGTAGATCTTGGTTGGATAAAGTGTTCTTTCACAGAGGACTGCCCGGCTGAATGGTGATAACGTCTGTTGACAGGACTGACCTCGTCCGCCAGATTTTTACCCCATAGTGTAATCGTCCAGCGATCATCGGTGGTAATATAGGAGATGCTTGCATTGACCAATCCACGGGAGGGGTTCAGATAATCTTTAGAGTTTACTTCGCCATTTTCACCGGTATAAAACTCATCAAGATAGTTATAATCTAGCCGTGTATTCAACATGCCCCCTTCAAGAGGAAGCTCATGAATAATAGCAGCATTAAAGGACCATTTCGGCGCCATCACGGCTCGGTTACCAGTGGCATCGATTATCCCTATCCCACCGGCACTGGCGGGGCGTCCATCTGTGACGCCGTCATAATCATCATAAACAGCATCGATATAGCCTAGACCGACATTAACTACTAAACGTTCGCTCAGTTGCGCTACTGCTTCAAGTTCCAAGCCTTTAGATGTTAATGAGGCCGCATTCGACAAGATATTTGTGCCCGTAACGCCACAAGTCCTGCAATAAGATTTCACCTGCAGATCTTTATAGTCCATAGAAAAAATCGAAGTATTAACTGTAGCCCGACCGCCTAGGAGGATTGCTTTTAGCCCTATTTCGTAATTGGTTACATATTCAGGCTTAGTCACCAGATTATTATTGAGATGATTTCCTTCTGGATTACCTAGAGGATCATTAAATGACGCCGACTTAAATCCTGTTGATACACTTACATAACCCATCAAATCATCAGAAAATCCATGCCGCAAACCTAGCAACCAAGATGGATCGCCATTAGATATTTTGACAGGGGCATCAATTCTTTGGCCTATGATTAGACTGCCACAATAAGCAGATTCACAGAGGGTATTGAATGCATAAAGTGATTTATCGTCCTGGGTATAACGCGCCCCGCCAAACAGAGTCCACTCATCATCTAAATAATAGTTAGTATGTGCAAAGACTGCCTTACTGGAGGTGTCCACGTTGTGCGTCGCATCAAACGCTCCCGCTAGAGACGGATAAAAATCTTGACCTAAAATATCAAATTGTTCGTTGTAGTTTTCCTGCTCAAGAAAATATAAACCTACGACATAATCATAGCGACCTTCTGACTGACCACTAATGCGAAACTCCTGCGATAATAATTCTTGCTCAGTGTAACCATCCACAATAATGCCATCAATCGATGCACCATCTATATCCCAATCTATTGCCACACTATCCTTACGAACGCCAGTAATAGAAGTGAGGGTATAGCCATCGGAAAAATCATGATCTATTGATAGTGACGCGCCAAAATTTTTCGCCATATAAGCACTTCCATAATCATAATTGACAGTAAAAGGTTCTGTGTCATACTCAACACGCTCCTCGGCATACATATCACCTTCAGACTTAAGGCTATCGATGGCTAAATAAACACGCGTTTGCTCACTCGGCGTATAGCCGATAACTAACCGGCCATTAACTGAATCGACACCTCCGAGATCATCGTTATCATCGTACTCATTGGTAACATAGCCATCTACCTGTCGACTCTGAGCACTAATACGAACCGCTAAAACATCTTCTATTAAGGGGATATTAAGCGTAGTTCTTATGCTTGATTCAGAATCTAGCTTAATATTGCCTTCAAAATAACTTACTGGTTTTTTACTGGTAGCATTAATTGCTCCGATAATGGTATTTTTCCCGAACAATGTTCCTTGTGGTCCTCGCAGTATCTCAACACGTTCCAACTCTACTAGTTCTGCATTAGCAGCAAATTGCTGGCCTAGGTATACCCCGTCTAAATAAGACCCAAAACCTTTATCCATACCAATATTGTGGATGCTTGAAAAATTAGATATCCCTCGTATCGATATATCGGCTTGAAAGGCTTTACTGCCATCTGAGAAAAGAAAATTGGGAGTCAATCCAGATAAATCCTTAAGATTGTTACTTGCTGTTTGTTCGAAGAGGCTCTCACTAAAAACAGATATAGAAATAGGAACATCCTGCACGTTTTCCAAGCGCTTAGTGGCCGTTACGATAATTTCTTCTAACGTTAATATGTCTGAAGTATCAGTTATATTGTTTTCTTGAGCTATTAAATTTTGACTACCACTTCCCACCAAAATAAATGCTAGCGAGTTTAAAATAATACTTTTAATAGATTTCATTAGTTATTTTCCCTATTTAATTGACAGCCTTGTAACCTGAAGAGTGCCATCATCTTATTTTTTTAGTACATCATAAAAATCCAGCTACTAACCTGAACATTAAACTTAATACAATAGACTGCCTGTAAGAATGTACGACTCAAACTAAGAGGCGATAGATGAATCGTAACCGCTAGACAGCCTTCAAAAAATATGCAACTAGCACGAATATGTATTAGATAACCATTACAGTAATGTATCGCACGTTCTGGCCTTGATGAGAGGTAATAGTGTTCATTATTGCCCTGCTGGAATAATAAACTCCAATCGTTAGCTTTGTGTTAGGGAACAACGGCTGGTTCGGCGAGTCTGGATAGTGTTGGGCTTCTAAACAAAAACCACTGTATTTGCCATAGACATTACCGTCGGCGCCCCGAACGTTGTCCAGAAAGTTACCCGTGTAGAATTGTATGCCAGGCTCTGTGGTCTCGACCGTCATGACCCGCCCACTAATCGGGTCCTCGACCCGTGCAATCCTTCTTGGTTCGCGAGATGCGTGGTCAGAGATAACAAAACAGTGGTCATAGCCGCCTAGAACCGCGCCAATTCTACTGCCTATCGCTTCCGTTGTTTGAAAATCGAAGGGAGTATTGCCGACTGGTTCAATTTCACCCGTCGGCAAAAGTTCTTCCGTTACCGGTAAATAGTCGGGACATTGAAGAGTCAGGCGGTGATCTAAAATATCGCCGGCACCCGAGAGGTTCCAATAGCTGTGGTTGGTGAGATTTATCGGGGTAGCCGCATCCGTCTGTGCCGTGTAGTCAATAACTAATTCATTGGTCGCTGTAAGCCGATAGGAGAGGCTTACTGAAAGATTGCCGGGATAACCCTCTTCACCCGCAGGACTACTAAGATGGAAGGTGATGCAGTCGTTATTAACGGTAACAATATCCCAACGTCTTTTGTTGAATCCAACGGCACCACCGTGCAAATGATTACCCCCCTCATTCTGAGTTAGCTGAAACGATTTACCGTGTAATTCAAATTGTCCATTGGCGATGCGATTGCCGTATCGCCCGATTGTCGCGCCAAAATAATTTGAATCAGCGAGGAGGTTTTCAAAACCATCGTAACCAAGCACCAAATTGTGCCCTTGGCCGTTTTTGTCGGGGAAATAGAGGCGGCAAAGTGTAGCGCCAAAATCAGTCACCGATATCGTCAGCCCCTTATCATTATTAAGGCTGAACAGCGAAATATCAGATCCTTCTGGGGTCCTACCAAATTGTGTCTGCGATATTTTCACAAAATTATCCTGATGTTGGCCATTTTCTGGGCATCCTCGTTATGAAAATTGTGGTCTCGCCTAGCGGCCACAGGATACAAAGTAAACGTCTAAGATGTTTGCACCTATCGATGAACCCAGCTTGGTAGCCGAAACACCTTTCCCTTCAGAGACTCAACTCAATCGCAATAACACACGCTATCGCAACTAGGTCTAATGAAAAAAACTGCGCAACCGCTTAAACATTACAGTGTCGCAAGCACCGGGAGGTTCTTGCGCTTAGTTCCGTCTGGCTTCATAGCCTGTTGTAATCACCTGGACTTGATCAGACCTCACACCGTCTTCAAGCGTAATTTCTGCACCCAATACCGCCGTCGTTGGCTTATCTTTGGCGTAAGCGGGCCAGTCGATGATGCCCTCGCTACTAGGATCTCCGTTTTTCGCAAAATTACTCCAGATCGTCATCATCGTCTCCGAAAAATCTGTTTCGCGCGCGTTAGCCTCTATGTTAAACATCGCCAGATCGCCAAAAACATAGGGGATTTCCGCCGCATGAAATGCGCCATACTGGTCGCTGCCATCAATCACCGGCCTCCAATCCCACCAATACAGATAAGCGGGACTTGAAACATTGCCCATGTAGTCAGCCCACAATCGCATAGGCTGGGTAAAATTGGCATCAGTATTAAAACGGATATACGAATCTCTCGCCTGTTCTAGCGAGTCAGGATACAGGGCAAAAATGCCGGCCTGATCCCCCCCTAGTGTGGCGCCAACAAATTGTTTGTGCAGTTCAACATAATCAATAGGTCCAACCATCGATAGGGCCGGGTCAAAGGTTGTTGCTTCATCGGCATTTGAGCCAATCATTACCGGAACATCGGCTTGCCTGCCTTCGGCAAAAATTGTATTAACCTCGTCGGGTAATACTTCGCCATCAACAATGGTTAGCCAGTCAAAATTTAAAAGTATTGCGGGATCTGCCGTATAACCCGCAAGTATCGACGACGCAGACAATTCTCGCAGCGCCTCCAAATCTGGCGTATCCACACCAGAAAACAAACGCGCCAAAGTCTCACCCCGATCTTCCGCTGAAGGAATACCCCATCGCCCGACCTTCAGATCGGGTGCGGGAATAAACCGCGCACCACTTTGACCAATAACTTTGCTAAACAATCCTCTAGCCATTGGCGACGCCTGCATAACGGACATACTCCAGGAACCCGCCGACTCACCGAAGATGGTCACATTGTCGGGATCACCACCAAATTGCTCGATGTTTTCCTGTACCCAGGTGAGCGCCGCAATCTGATCTCTAAAACCTTGATTGCCCGAACTTCCGCCACCCTCTACACTGAGTTCGGGATGAGCATAGAATCCAAATGGTCCAAGCCGATAATTGATGGTCACGAGCACAACGCCCTTGGCCGTTAACGGCGCACCATCGTAGTCTATTCCGGACCCTATCACTAACGCGCCGCCATGGATCCAAACCATTACCGGCAATGCATCAGACGTTTTTTCAGCTCGCGTCCATACATTGAGGGTCAAGCAATCCTCACTCATTTCTTCATAAGTACGATCGTAAAACGCACTTAGGGAGCCCGGTTGATAACAGGGCATCCCAAATTGCGCACCATCATGTTCGTCCTCCCATGCAGTCACTGGTGCTGGAGGCTGCCATCGAAGGTCACCAACAGGGGGGGCCGCATAGGGGATGCCTAAGAATTCTTGTAAACCCTCACCGCGTACACTGCCACGAACTAACCCCCCCGTAACTGCAACAACGTCAGCCACGAGCTTACTCTCTGGTAATTTATCCGCGACGGGGCTTTCATTACCTTGGTATGCGGTCTGATCTGCGCAGGCCGCTAACAACAATGGCACTAGTGCAGCCACAACTTTTTTTAGGATATTGTCTTTCATGAACTCCCCCCTTAACAGTCAATGTTTGATTGAAAACTGAATAACTGTTTAAAAAAATTAACCGAGCAAATATATATGTCGGCAGCACTTGCCTACTAGATTGTAAACTGGATACCTAAGGTTTTACCGATCAGTGGCGGGTTAAGTTTGGTGGTAGCCTATCCTAGTGTTTTTGACAAGAAGTCGATGGAGTAAATTTCCCTCGAGCTAATTTTGGGGATACGCCATAAAATCGTCTAAAGGCTGATGAAAAATTATTGGGATGGTCATATCCCACGGCCTCAGAAATTTTGGATATCGGCTGATCCGACGACAAAAGTAAGTCTTTGCCCACTTCCATTCTTTTGCGAAGACAGTGAGCTTGTATCGTTATTCCAAACAATGACTTAAACCCCGCTAATAATTTATTACGATTGACACCCACCTCTCGTGATAACGAAACTATACTCGGAGGATGAGCAAACTGCTCTTGTAAAATATTAAACGCATTATGAATTGCCTTTATATCCTTTTGGCATAAATTGAGGTTTTGTTCTTGACTGTCCGGCTTGAGTTTATCAAACGTCTCACACAAGAGTTTAATTGCTTGCGCCTCAAAGTACCTGGACCTTATTACCCCTGTATAATGGCAATGTGAGATTTCTGTACAACACTGCCTTAGAGCCAAACTCATCGGAAAGTGCTCAACAAAAGGTTCAGGATTAGAATGTTCCATTGATTGTATTAACTCACTTGGTAAACACTTTGTGTCAAAACCGAGTACATTAGTAAGGTAATCAGGCTTGCAGTAAATTGATATCCAAGAATCGACAGGCCCGACATCAACCCACTCATAGTTCACAATACCTTTGGGATGATAAAAAACCTGACAGACGGCGCCCTCAAGCTCAACAAGGCCAATTGGATCGACATATAATGAGCTTTGAGCTTCAATCCTAAAGTGAAATTTTAGGAGGTCTTCACCTTCAAAGCTAAGAACGTTAGTAGAGTGATAATTTGCGTTGTTAATCGCCATACCAAATCCGTCTACAAACTCGATCATCTCCCAATACCCGACACCAATATTTTCGGGTATATTAACTATGCGACATTGGTTAATACTACTTGGTAGTCCATACCTTTTTAGGCTCTGCGTTGCCCCAAAGTGATCTTGCGGATCTTCGAAATGATTTATCCAACGAAGAGTCGAAGGCCAATATCGAAAGACAATGTCTTGGCTAGCTTTTATGGTCATTTAATACTCTAACCTTAATGTTTTTAGTTTGACCGACCAAATTTCCATCATATATTTAAAAGTGTAGTCCAATAAATAACTTCATGTAAATATATGCTGTCAGCGCAGAACTAGATCGAGGTAGGAAGTTCTTGATGCTTATAAAAACAGTTTTTACACACTGTTATGCGCGGACTTTCAGAACACTCCAACGCGCGACTTAATGGACACCATACGCGCGAATAGATCGAGGTATTTACCGCCTATAAAAAGGACTTTTAGGACACATTAGCGCGCGCGTAGATCGAGGTTGCCACTAGATCGAGGTATGGGTTTACGGAGTTCTTTGAGCTTATAAAAAAGGGCCATCAGTAAAATAAAATATCCATATAAATCAATGACTTATAGTTATTGAACTATCCTGTGATCGAAACTACTTTTGCTAGTGGTGTGGCACAGGCGTAGTTAGCCCAAGTCTGCATTGCGACTCTTCGCTTCTTCAATAGATCGCCTCTTCTGTATGATCGCTCAACTGCACTTCCCACTGTATGTGCTAAACATATTTCAGCAGTAGCATGATCAACATCCGTTTGTTCTGCTATGTAGTCACGCATTGTCGACCTGAAACCATGAACGGTTATCTTTTTCCCAAAGTCATCCACCCAGTCTCTAGTCTTTCTCATTCGCTTAACGACTGAATCCATCCCAGCGTCAGATAAGTGGTTAGTAGACCTCGTATTAGGGAAGATATATTCAGAGACTCGCCCTTCTCTATCAAGCCTAAATAATATATTCATCGATTGTTCACTCAATGGAACTATGTGAGATTTTTTGGTTTTCCCTAGACGACCCTCTTCCACGGGTATCGTCCATATTCGCTTATCAAAATTAATCTCTTCCCATCTAGCCTTGCGTACCTCTGTTGTCCGATTAGCATTTAAAATAAGAAACTCTAGTGCCCTTGCTCCTATACCTTCCCTTTTCCGTAACTCACTCACAAACTCTGGCAATTCTTTGTAGTTAAGTGCCGGATGAGGCGTAGACACCCGACTTACTGGAGGCAGAGGGATTTCCAAGTTATCTTGGTAAGATGCTGGATTACTGGCTGACCTGAGATCATAGTAAATTGCTCTTGAAAAAACTGCCTCTATCCGTTGGCGTAACTTCTTTGCAGTTGGATACTTCGAAACCCAAATTGGCTTGAGAATCTTCAATATATGTTCTTTAGTGATCTCTGACACAGGCAAATGCCCTATTACAGGAAATGCATATCTTTGTAATGTGTTTGTCCATGACTGGCGTGATTTAGAATTGGTCCACGTATCAGCCTTATCCTCAATCAAATCATAGGCAACCTGCTCGAAGGTATGAGATAAACGCTTGTCTTCTATCTCTCTATCTTTCTTATCCTTATCTTCAAGATCAATCTTGAGTTGTTTCTCTTCATGAGGATCAAGACCTTGCGCAAGCATCGCGTTAAGTTCTATTGCACGTTTTCTGGCATCTGCGAGCGTATTAGTCTGGGGATGGTAACGTTTAAGAGAATACTTTCTTGTTATTTTATTCTTGGTGTATCGGAAACTAAAATCTCTAGAGTTACCATTGATTACCAGATATAACTTATCTCCTAGATTATGAGGCTTTGCGACTCCTTCCCTGAGTATTTTTTCGAATCCTTTTTGAGTCACTTTATCTACCACTCTCAACCCCCTCCAGAAGCCTCTAGAATAGCTTCTAACGCTGTTTAATCTATCTAACCATATAACCTGATTGATTCCGCATACATTCGCTTAAAAGCAAATTTAGGTACAATTTTAGGTACAAGATAACTGCCATATGTAGTAGTATAGTACAGGACAGTACAAGAAAGGAAATTATTTAAAACCTAACAAATACATAGCATACACGTATGTTATAAGTAAAAAGTCAGACAGTACAAGACATTGGGTTCGGAATCCGTCCGGTCCGCCATAAGCATAAGTAGTTGTTTTTGTTATTGTTTTATGTAACTCTTGCTCTTCGAGCGCACCTCGAGCGCACTCGACGAATACCGTACCGATAATGTTGTGCCCGGATGCTGTGTCCGTCCAGAGGTTTTCGAGTTCGTAGTCGGCCGCTTTCTTGTCGCGCCACAGATGATGATGGGGATCGATGATCGGCCGCTCCGGGTCGATAATCTCTTCCTTGACCTGTTCGAGCCACCGGTTACTCATTGTGAATACCTAAATCGCCGCATACCTGGATCACCCTTCGTTCGTGTTGTCGCTCTCAATCGGGCCGAGCCACCGAGGCATTAAGCGCCTTCGCCTCGTCCGAGGCATTGAGGCTCGCCATCAATTCGCGTTCCAACTGGAGGCCATCTGCAAGCGGCTCGCGCAGCCCTTCGACGACGGCGCGTTTCGCGGCGAAGAGGGCGGAGGGTGGGTGTCGCGTGATCTTTCCGCCCCACTTGATTGCCGACTCGAGAAAACCATCCGTGGGCAGTATTTGGTTGACAAGCCCGATGGTTTTCGCTTCCTCAGCGAACACCCTGCGCCCAGACAAACAGAGCTCAGCACCTTTGGCTGCACCGACTAGGCGCGGCAGTCGCTGGCTTCCGCCCGCACCGGGAATGATCCCAACGCTGACTTCCGGTAGACTAAAATGCGAGCGCTCTGAGGCGATTCGCATTGTGCATGCGAGCGCTGTTTCACAGCCGCCGCCCCAGGCCTGGCCATCGATCACTGCAAGCGTAGGCTGAGGCATATTCTCGAGACGGTCGTGGGCGCGTCGGTAGGCCATTGGGTCGCCCGGTGGGAGCTTACCTTCCGCATACACAGCCATGTCGTCGAAATCCGCATGAGCGATGAAATAACCGTCGCTACCGCCTGTCAGCATGATGAGGCTAAATTCATCGCTACGTTCTACAAGGCTGTCGAGATGGTTCGCTAGCTCTGTCATCGAAGCTAGCGTCATTGTATGGCGAGGAGGTCGCTCGAAGGTCAATACTGCAATCTTACCCTGGGCGCTGAGGGTCCAAGTACTCGATGTCATTCATGTGTTCCTGTGGTAATGAGGTGCTGTGCCGGTTTGCTATCTCACTAATGATCGCGTATCACATTAGCGATCCTTGAGCGTCGTTTTACACGCCTTAACGATAATTACCCAAAATAAATTACGCCTTTACATTATGGCTCGCGGAGCATTGCGTCAATCTTGGCCCCATCCCAGAGGGTGAAATTCACCCATATTTTAATGCCTGAATCGCTACCAGACCTCTTGATATTCGCCAGTGGTTATTGTGCTGTGCTTCATCCGCCTACTCTGAGTCTGCTATAGATCATGTCGCCTTTTTCGATCTGTTCAACCACGGCCAATTTAAAACCCAGCTTTTAATCGCATTGAGTGTGCTTTTGAGGGGGGGGGTGTAGAATTCTCTACAAATAAGCCCTCAATGTGTAAACACATTTCAGGAGGGGATACCGTCAACAAAAAAACCCAGCTAATTTTAGCTGGGTTTTTCTGTTGACATGCAGCATATTTATGCTTTGGCTATGAGTTACGGACAGTACCGTTACAGAGTTTTTGGGCCACCTAACGACAGGCAGTTTACTTCGCAATCCAGATTAGGGCAGTGGGATTTTCCAAACAACAGGTTTGGTACAAACATACAAAGTAACGGTGGCGATGTAAGCAGTGGCAGTTCGCTAGAAGACACAGTCTGGTCAGGCCATAGAACAGAACTTATAGGATATATAGTATGAATAAAGTTGCATTTGTAGACGTAAAAGGTGAAGTAAAATCAATTATGCACCCTTCGCACGATGCTATGTTTACTGAAGGAGAGGCGGTAGGCGATGAGACTGCGCGTATTTTTTCTTACGATATAAGTGACACAGAAGTCCTTGATAACTGGTACTGGAGAGATGGGTGGGTAAAAACTAAACCTGAGCGTCCATCTGCATATCACTACTGGAATAACTACCAATGGAATTTAGACGCGGTTGATCTTATCGCAGAGATGCGTAACCAAAGAGACTTAAAGTTACTGCGCTCTGATTGGACGCAAGTTGCTGACAGTCCTCTGTCTAGTTCTGACAAAGCTTTGTGGGTTACGTACCGCGCAGAATTGCGTAACGTACCTGCTAACAATGCCAGCATTACATCATTAGACGATGTGACTTGGCCAACTAAACCGGGAGAATAAAATGCACAAAGGTAAATCTTGTATTAACGCAGCGCCCACTAATAAAGGCAAAAAGAAGAAAGCTCCGAAGAAAAAAGGCACTAAGTCTTATGGCTACTAAACGAAACTATAAGAAAGAATACTCCGAGTTTCAGGGTACCTCTGCCCAGAAAAAGAAACGAGCTGGTAACAATAATGCTCGTAGGAAGTTAACTCGGACGGGAGCCGTTAAAAAAGGTGATGGTAAAGACGTTCATCATAAAGATGGAAACACTAAAAATAATAAACGCAGTAACTTGGCTGTTGTGTCCGCTAAAGCAAACCGTGGCACACTGCGCGTTAAAGCAAAAAAGAAGTAAGTGCGCTCGGAGCGCAATGAAAAAATAACTAAAATAAAATAAATAGAGATATCAGACACTTAGCGCGTCTCATATTTAATTAGTAATAGTAATAAAATGAACATAACTTATTGAAATATAACAATAAAGGCCGTTAGAATTCGTCGAGTCCCGTCCGGTCCGCCATGTAAGCAGTTGATTTGTAAAGGTTTTATTTTATTTAGATTTTAAATAGCCCACTCTTAGCCCACTTTTGTTTTTAGATCAGCTAATTGAAGTGATCAATCCACCCGTGTAATTCGCTGTCAAAACCCTTGAATTTATGCCGTCTGAAACCGTCATGGTTTCGGCTAATCCGTTGTTGTATGTAATGGCCTTAGTTGTCCCATCTGTAAAGCTAACCCCGGTCACTAAACCATTCGTGTATGAAATCGTGGGCAAGCTTAGTGTATCGGGAACTGTTAGCTTATTAATTCGATAGACTTCTTGATCATTTTTATCGTGAACAAGAATTTTATTGATTACCTATCCATAACAAAATACCCCATCCAGTCAAATCAGGGCTAGATCGAGATAGGGACATAAAACTAATCTATGCGGAGTCAAATGAAATATATTGAGTATAAAAAAACCCCTGCAAAAACAGAGGCTTTTTGGTTTTTTAATACTTTTTTAAACTAAATTTATTCTGCGCCTTTGATTTCTATTGATGAGTAAGTTCTATAGTTAGAGCATGAGTCTATAATAGCATTCAGTGCTAAATCTTCATCCGATCCATTAATCTCAGCCCAGTATAGATCGCTATTTGAACCTATTTCTGAGGTGTTGTTTGCATATAACGAATAAACGTAGTCATAGTCACCCTCAGTGCCTCCGGCAGATGGGAAGATCATTTTCCTACCTAAATTATCCCCTTTTCCACGCGCGGCTATTGCGTATTCTTTAAGAGAATTAAATGCCTGAAGGTTAGTAACACCGTCTTTTAGCTTACAGTCGGAGAATCTGACCATTCCGATAGAACCTTCACCCTCAGGTACAGATAAAGCCCACTGATAAGTATCAACGACCTGAGAATTTGTGACAGGCAGTTTACTGACCTGTTTTTCACCATTTTCCAGCCAATTTTCTAGCCCAGCGTACTGATCTGTCGCATTTGGCCAGATATTAAGCCAGACAACATCATGAGTTGTTGTATCGCTTATAAAGTAAGGTGTTAATAGATGGGATGACATGCTCTCGTAGAGACCGTATTGTTTTTGCCACTCTACATGGTCGGCTGCCCAATCTAAAAGATCTCCTCTATCTTTTCGATCGTTGAACGTACCAATATAATATTCGGCTTTATTTGATACGGGTTCATGCTTCATCGCTTCCTGAGCAAAAGTAGATGTTGAAAAAAATGCTAGTAACCCTAGTGATAAATACCTCATGGATGTTCCTTCTGGTTATAATTTTTGGTATGTCAGTTTGAATAGTATCACAGCAAAAACATTAGTGTAATTTGACTAGATCGAGATGAGAAGTTCTTATGTGCCTCATTCAATAAAACCAAATACAAGAAAACATCATATATTTCTATATCCCTTTTTGCTTGCCGTTACGGTAGCGAGTCTTCCAAGCCCTGCGCATTATGCAGGCTAGCTGGACATCGCTTCGACCGTTAAATTAGGACAGCCTTCGCCATTTTCCTGAGCCTGCTTCACTAATTCTAGTAAACGTTGGTTCATAGGGGTTTCTGAGATTTTTAAAAGTCAAAGAAAAGGGGCGCATTTGTGTTCCTCGTTACGACTATTTTTAAATTAATTCATTAAAATGATAGAAACGTTTGATGAGTGTATGATCGATTGCACGTAGTCTAACGGGCATTAAATACCTACCAAGAGGTGTAGAAGGAGTCACAGATGATTTCCACTCAAAAATTAAAAGACGCGGAACGTGTTGTTCGTATCACGATGATCCTCATTCTATTTACAGCAGGCTCCAGTAAATTTTTTAGTAACGGTGCGTTTTTTGATTATTACTCTGAGTTGTTTCAGGGTGATCTACGTATTAACTTGCCTAGCTCAATGGTTGATTTATTCCTATTGACGGTTCCCTTTATAGAGTTAACTCTAGGGCTAGCACTGCTCAGTAATAAATATAAAAGCTATACCGCCTACGCTTGGTTAGGTTTTATGCTGAGCCTTATGTTTGGGCATTACATCCTTCAGGAATGGTCAGCAGTAAATCAGATGCTGGATTATATTTTTCTCGGCTTACTTTATCTTGTTCTGCCCGCACATTCGTCATGGCTGGCTAGAGATAGACAAGATAATCCGTCGATCCCTACCTCAGTCTAGTCCTGATTTGACTGAATGGGTTATTCATCTATGCTTAGAGAAGTGCACGCTCTGTATCGAGGACTTCAAATAAGGATAGCTTTTATGGAAACTAAATCATCAACGTATTCTATGGGTTTTATAAGTAAGCTAGTCATGTTAGCTTCAGGTTTAGCTGTCACCTTGATTGTTTTAGGTTCTTTGTTCTCCGAAGGCATAAGAGAGAACGTAATGGGCTTCACCGAAGTATTAATTGCGAATGGGACGCGTGGAAAATTCACCTTATTATGGGTTGTTATTATCGGGTTAGATTCTTTCTGGCAATTCAATTACGCCACATATAAGTCAAAAGGTATTAATCGGCAATGGATTAATTTAATTCAAATTAAATATCCTTATCAAAAATGGCTAAGACCAATTTATGTGATAACAGGCTGGGTCATAATTTTTAATTGGATATTCTAGCCTTAGAATCAACAACAATCTGCATATCTCTCACCTCGATCTAGCCCTGATTTGACTGGATGGGCATAATTTTTTCCAGAACCAATATCACTTTTTTGGTGCTCATCAACGTCTTCACCAGCTCTCCTTAGCTGCGAGATAAAGATCAATCAAAGTAAGAGAATGTTTCTCCATCCTCGATTTTAAGCAATGTTTCATAAATTAATTTAATAACATTTTCAACATCATCGCGATGAACCATCTCAACAGTTGTGTGCATATAACGTAGCGGCAACGAAATTAGAGCTGACGCAACACCACCGTTACTATAGGCAAAGGCGTCAGTATCAGTTCCCGTTGCTCTGGACAAAGCTGCCCGCTGAAAAGGAATACCATTTTCTTCTGCAGTATCTGTAATTAAATCACGCAGTTTTTGCTGAACTGCTGGCGCATAAGCAATCACGGGTCCATCGCCATTTTTTACCGCACCCTCTTTCTTTTGGTCAATCATTGGAGTGGTTGTGTCATGAGTAACGTCGGTAACAATCGCAACATTCGGCTGAATAGTTTGTGCAATCATCTCGGCACCGCGCAGACCCACCTCTTCCTGTACCGAGTTTGTAATGTATAAGCCGAACGGAAGTTCTTTATTATTTTCATGGAGTAACCGCGCAACTTCAGCAATCATGAATCCCCCCATTCTGTTATCTAGAGCTCTGCACACAAAATTTGATTCATTCAGAATATGGAACTCATCCGGGTAGGTAA
>Ga0302126_10000343_pt1 | contig 31068 bp, 20 predicted proteins | sample CB4_20m_MG_FD_203108 | JGI IMG/M metagenome (GOLD analysis project Ga0302126, IMG submission 203108) | Marine microbial communities from Western Arctic Ocean, Canada - CB4_20m | ecosystem: Environmental > Aquatic > Marine > Oceanic | place: Canada: Western Arctic Ocean | collected 2017-09-24 | reverse complement strand
GGCAATCGGCACGCTGTTTACGCTGCTCTTTCTACCGTCGATCTATATGCTGATCGCCAAAGACCGCAAAAGTGGTGCGACGGGGATAGAGGTCGCGTAGCGCGTTGATCAGGAATGAAACCCGCCGGGCTTCGAGTGTTTTGCAACCTCGTATGCACTAGCATGAACTAAAGCCGGACGATAGAATCAGTAGAATTCCTGCGCAAACATGAACACCGTTCTTTAGCCTCGCTCACAAAGCGCACCAAGATACTTCGCCGAACCAATTTAGGTTACGGCACGCAACCAGTCCACGCAACGATCCGAAGTCCCCAGAAGTGGTCAACTTATCGCGCTCTTGAACCTAAATAATGCGAGTCAAATAAGGACTTTAACCCTCTCAAAATCAGAGCGGAGCGCGGCGCGTGCGCTACCTTCAGTAACCCAAATAAAATCATATTTCATCTTGATACTCTGACCCTTTTTGTAGGCTGAAAATTTTTTAGATCGATTTCATATGGGCATGCGTATCCCTAAGGTAATTGATCAGCGATTGCGCTATTACTCTCAAAAGACTTGTTGTCTCGGAATAAAACAGTTTTATTTTTCACAATATGAGTAAAAATATAAAACGCCCCACAATTTATGATTTGGCTAAACTGGCTGGGGTTTCACCGGGAACAGTAAGCCGCGTCCTGAATAATAAGGATAAGGTCAATCCGCAGACTCGGGAAAAGATTCTTGGGCTGGCGCACCAGATCGGCCTCAAGCCGCGTGCCTCCGCGCGGAATAAAGAGGTGGCGGTCATTACGGAACCGGAATTCACTGATCGGTTTAGAGGGTATGCTGGCGTGTTGACCTCTCATGTGGCTTTTGCGCTATCAGAGAAAAATATTGGTATGCTGCTTCCTTCCGATCCAGTTAAGCAGTTACCTGGTTATTTTATCGATGGAGTCATCGCGATTACCTTTGAGCCAAAAATTAAGGCAATGCTCAAGGAGGTCGAAAAAAAGATTCCAGTTGTCTATCTCGATAATTTTGAAGCGCTCGCAACTCAATATGTGATTCGGTCTGATCACTATCAAAGCGGCTACAAGGCAGCGAAGTATTTGATCGAGCGAGGAATGCAGAAGCTTGGATTTATTTCGGGGGACACTGTGCCCGCTCGCGTCAGGCTTAAGGGCTTCACGGATGCTATCAAGGAGGCAGGCCTGCCACTCGACAGCAAACTACAGGCGCTGATGAAAACGGAGGAATCCCTTTACATGGTCGTCAATAAAGTCGTCAAAAACGGTGCCGATGCCCTTTATACCCCGGGAGCCAGTTTGCAGGGGATGCAAACCCTCCACATTCTCCTAAATGTCATGAACCTCAAAGTCCCGGAGGATATTTCTCTAGTTGGTGGTGAAGATGTCGGTATTTCCATGTTTCAGCATCCACCAATGACTACGCTTAGCGAGCCCCTCGAAGAGATGGCCAAGGCGGCCGTTGACATGGTGCTAGCGCTCTCGGAATATAAGCCTGTCAAGGATCGTGTCGTGACCTACCCAGTAGAAATTATTGAGCGCGAATCGGTCCGTTAAGGCATATCAAGGTATAGGTTGCTTTTTGGGTCTTGTTCGTAATTTTTTGCAGGATAGGGACATTGTTCCGATTGGCTGAGGTTACTTGATCGTATTGCTACATAAGCAGCTACTTTGAGAATCCTTCATTCATCTTGTGGGTGGATGGCATCGTTCGAGCCTTGCCATATGATAAGGCGGACAATGTGGAAACGTGTGATATCGTGACTCGTATTCATCGATATTAGAGGCATTTCTGGCCGCTTACTCAATTCGAGTAGGTGGCTTTTTTTCAAGGAACTACTAGTCGTGGGGCTACCGGGGGCGCGCAGGTCGCTTAATTTCCGAAGATATTTCAGATAGAAAATCCATCGCACTCCCCCCCCCCCTTTTATTCTTTCATTAAAATCTAATTGTTAATATTTCAATAAAACTGTTTTACAAAAAGAAAAATATAAGATATTTCTGATTAGTCTCTAAAAGAACTAATCGAATAAATATGGATAACAATTTTGTAATCGGCGCGGACCTTTCGCTACTCAAACGCACTTTGGACCAAGGGGGAACTTACCATGTCGATGGGAGCCCCATCGAAGATCCTGTATCATTTTTCTATGCATCGGGTTTTAAGTGGGCTCGTTTGCGCCTATTTCATACCCCTACTGGACAGGGTGCTCAGTGTACGGATTTGCCTTATACGCTTGCGTTAGCAGCTAAGTTGGTTGAGGCGGGCTACAAGTTCTTGCTGGATATCCATTATTCCGATACGTGGGCGGATCCGGGGAAGCAGAATAAGCCGGCGGCATGGGAAGCCTACGATTTCAACGATTTGGAAGCTGCGGTTTACCTATACTCGCGGGAAGTTGTTATAGAGTTCATTAATGCTGGTGCGGAACCTGATATGGTTCAGGTCGGTAACGAAATCACACCAGGCATGTTGTGGGAAGATGGGCGTGTGGCCACGGCTCATGATGTCAATACTCCACACTGGCAATACGAGGAATCTTCGAATGAGAAGGACGCATGGGTTCGATTTGGCAAGTTGCTCAAGGCAGGCATCAAAGGCGTGCATGAGGCGACGGGCAAGCCGACTCAGATCATGATACACATTGATCGCGGCGGGGACATCCCTACGAACAAATGGTTTTTCGATAAGCTACTGCAGGAGGGTGTTGAGTTCGACGCGATCGGAGAGTCTTACTACCCGTTCTGGCATGGCATGCCTGAGGAACTCGCGGAAACACTTGATTTTCTAGGCAAAAATTATGGCAAAGACATCTATCTTGCCGAAGTGGCCTATCCTTACAAACACCATGAAATGTATGAAAATGCACTGAACGGCGATCAGGAGGGCTGGGAGCGACTGACTGGGGCATATCCGCTGACTCCCGAGGGGCAGCAACGGTTCATGAAGCATGTGATCGAGATCGTAAAAGCCTCTTCTCACGGAAAAGGAATTTTCTACTGGGCTCCCGAATGGATTCCAGTGGCGGGAACCGAGGATGAGGCCGACGCGCCTCCTTGTTGGGCACGCGCATTGTTCGATGAAACCGGAAAAGCCCTGCCTGCGCTCAAAATGCTTAAAAGCATTTCTACAGATGGGGTTCCTGTGCCATCTCCAACCAATACTTTATTAGTTTAATTCAATTTAAAACCAATGATGGATAAATTTATTCTCAACGTAATTCACCGCCCGGAGTTAGTGCCGGAGTATATTAATACAGATGCAGTGGAAGGTAAATCCAATGACCTCGGTGCCAAGGAAGTTATCGGTGAGTCGCTCGACATCTTCAAGCTGCAGCAGGACATTGCACACCGAAATGGGATCAAGTGCACTATCCAGATGACCTACGCCGCGCTCTATAATGATGAGGCAATTGCTCTGGCTAAGAAATATCACGAAGAGTTTGGCGACGAGATTGCTCACACCTTTCTTGGTGTAAACTGTGAAGAATTTCGCGAAAAGTATGGTCTGAAAGATCCCGCGATTTGGCTCTATCACATGGACGATAAGAAGCGAATTGCGGTCGATTCTTTCGAACGATTCAAAGAGGTCTTTGGTTTTTACCCAACCTCGACTGGTTCCTATTACATGGATGCTGAACTGATTGCCTTCATTAAGGAAAAGTATCCCATGGTTAAAATTGCAGTCGCGACCTGCTTCGAGGAAGGGCCAAAGGTCTTCCGACACGCCAACAACTCATGGTATACCATCATGGACGGCGCACCGTGGACGGCTTGGGTGCCGTCTAAATACAATTCGCAGGCGATTGCCGAAAACGAGGATGATGATCTCGGCATCGTGGCTGTTCCGCACCTATCTCGTGATCTGTTAGCGATTCAGGACAACGCGGGCGACATGTTTGGGACGCACCCACAGAACGTGATTCGAGGCATGATCAATGATAAGGATCGCCTCCCGTTTCAGTACAACCTTGTTGACCAATATCAGGTAATGAAGAAATACAATAAGGGCTATTCCTATAACCTCGTCTACGTCGGACCGGGATGGATGGGCAAGGCTGGACGCTGGGAGACTGGCTATGAGATTCTCGTCAAGTCGTATGAAGATTTTCTCGCCTACTACGGGAAACTAAAGAAGGAGGGCAAGGTCGATGACATGACCATGTCCGAATTCGGTGATTGGTATCGTGCCAACAAAGCGATTAATGAACCCTGTTGCGCGCTCTGGAAGGACACCCTCTTTGGCACTAAGAACCAAGTGTTTTGGTATGCCGATTCGCAGATGCGCGCTACCGTCGAAATGAAGATGGGCGGCGCGATTGTCGATTTGCGCCCGTATGCCTCTAAGCTGCGTCGCCCAGTGGGGGCAGGAACGAAAGCCAATCAGGATGCATCGTATCCGTATATTGTGCACTCACGCTACCGCGCTGGTCCATTTGTTCACTATGCTGGCGAAGGGGCGATCAAAAGCGCCAAGATTCGCTATGGTGCGGAGGAGGTGGATTTGAGTTCCTGCCGGAGCACTGCACAATACGAGGAGGGAAAAGGCTTTCGCCGCTGTATCCTGCGTCCGGTTACCGTCGAGTTTCAGTCTTTGAATGTTCAGATTGAGACCGCTTACACGTTCTTGGAAAACACGGGGAAGATTGAAATCAGTCGCAAAGTCGTGGGTATTAGCGATGAAACTGCGCAGGTCGAAATTGATGAGTTTCTGACCTCCTGTTGGGGAACCACGGAGTATCCTGAAGATTTGACCGGCTGCACGCTTTCAGTGCTTGGGAAAAGTGGCGAGCGGAACGATCTCTCCTATGACTACCGCTGCCGTGAATTTAAGATGGAAGATGTGTCGGCAGTCGAAGCGACGATCCCGATGGTGCAAACCAAAGTCAGCCTGATTCCTCAATTCGAAGGTGGCACTGGGTACTATGAGGAAGGGTATTCCTTCGCGCCCAATCTGAAGATTGGGGTCTATAAAAAGGTCGGGCTCAACGAAGCTCTGGTGACGATCATGCAACTAGAACAGTCAGAGGAAATACAATCATGAGTCAAGGAATCACAGGTCCAATTAATTACCGCTGCCCGCAATGTTTGTTCCGCGCGATCGATTACGATCTGCTCTACGACAAGGACGTGGATGAATACTATTGCCGACGCTGCAACTGGGAAGGCGAAGAGCTAGAAATACTATCATTCTACAGTGTCTATAAACAGCAATACAAACACATGCTAAAGCGTTGGACGGTCAATGAAATCGAAGCCAAGGACGAGTCATGACTATATCTTTTCTGGCTGTTAAGGGAGTCGAGCTACGATTCTGGAATTTTACTGAATTAAATCACACTGTTTAGGTATCAAATCAGATTGGAATGCCTAGCTTGGGCATGAATACATTTTAATACAAAAAGGCCGCAATTATGAAAAATAAAGTAATAAAAAGATACTCGATTAAATACATGAGTGGTTTGCTGATGGGTCTATTTTTAGGATTCACATCTTTGACATGCCAGGCTGAAACTGTTTTTGAGGACGATTTCAGTGAGGCAAACGGGACGGCCATCAATGGGAAGTCTCCCGATATCGGGAGCGGGACATGGTGGTCGGACGCATCGGCAAATCAGGTAAATGCCGGCGCATTCACTCCGTCGGGTGGTAACGCCTCAGTTTCGTTTTCTCGCGCTCTGGTCAGTGGGGAATTTGTGACTATAAGTATTGATGCTGGTGCGGGTTCATCATTTAGAGCAGGCGGATGGACTGGTGTTACAATGCAACCGTGGGGAGGAGGCGGCAACGTCAGTGTTGGTGATACTGGTTCAAATAATGAGTGGGTGAATACCGGAACAGACTCAAGCACTTCAGATTCTTCAGCGCCAAATACAGTCACTATTACCTATGCCTACGATAGTGGGGCATGGACCATTGAAACCTCTGACTTGCCCGGATTCGCCTCGGGTACGATTACAGCGGGACTTGCGATGCGGGAGTTGAAGTTCTGGGACGATGGCTCTGATGGCAGCGCCATAGAGTATGATAGCATCACGGTTGACATTGATACCTACCTGGGCATCACCCCATATATACCAAGTAGTGGGTATGTGGGATGGGCATATTCACACGGTTTAACTACGGGGCGTTATGGAGATCCGGATGGTGACGGTCTTGAGAATTTAGGTGAGTATGCTTTGAGCGGCGATCCCACCAATCTGACGGATCGTGGCTACGAGCCGATTGTGTCTATTGTAGAAGCAGCGGGAGCTGACTGGCTTCATTACATTTATCCCAAAAATGTTGGAGCAACGGATGACGTGGAATTTTCACTTGAGCTGAATGACAACCTTGCATCCAACAATTGGGTTTCGACGGGCTATACTATGGAAGGAACGGAATCTGATGGATTTGCGACGGGGTTCGATGCTGTCACCAACCAGATTTCAACCGAGATCAAGCAAAGTCAGTTTGTGCGCTTACGGGTTGATAGCTCAAATCCAGATGAATGGCGCGGGGGCGATATTTCCTTACTGCCAACATTCGAAGCACTGGGAGGGCAGTATAAAATCGGGGAGCAGGTTAACGATCCCATTCATACGATGATGAACTTTGGCATGAATACATTTCGCGTGCGCCTGTTCGTTAATCCCACCATGAATAACGCCGTTGTTCAGGATTTGGCTTATGTCACAGCTCTGGGGCTGCGTATTAAGAATGCGGGCGGAAAATTTCTTCTCAATATCCATTATTCCGATACATGGGCTGATCCGGGTAATCAGAGCAAACCGGATGCGTGGACGGCGCTCTCATTTAGCGAGCTGGAGACTCAGGTCGAAACGTACAGCTCCAACGTAATTACTACGCTCAAGCAGGCTGGTTGTTTGCCCGACATGGTTCAGGTCGGAAACGAAATAACGGGCGGGTTTCTTTGGCCAGATGGCGGCCCCTATCAGACGGGAGGAACTTGGTCCAATTTCATCACCTTGCTGAAGGCGGGGATTCGCGGGGTGAAGAAACCACTGTCACCGGGCGACGAGATGGAGGTGATGGTTCATATCGATCGAGGCGGAGATTTGGGGGGTATTCGCGTTTTTTATGACCAGCTTGTAAGCTACAATGTTGATTTCGATGTAATTGGGCTCAGCTATTATCCATGGTGGCATGGAACCCTTGCAGCAGTAGAGGGTGTGCTTTATGACGCGGCAGTGCGTTATGGTAAGGAAATTATCATCGTGGAAACCGCATTTCCGTGGGACTACAGATATACACCCATGCAATGGGCTCAGACACCCGCGGGGCAAAAACAATACCTAATAGACCTCATGGCCGTCGTTCGCTCGACACCAAACGGTCTAGGAAAAGGAGTCGTATGGTGGTATCCAGAAGCCGTGCCAATCAACGGACTGTCGGTTTGGGAGGGCGGAGCGAATGCTTTATTTAAAACAGATTGGACGGCTTTGCCTGCTCAAGAGGTCTTTTGAATCTTATATGAAGTCTCCTCTTTCATGAGGATGAAGCATTTTATTGGCAAATAGTTAACCGCTCAAAATACAAAAATTAATGAAAAAACTCTTGCTATTATAAAACAGTTTAATAAAACAAAGATTGTATAAGTAAAACAGTTTTACCTATAGCCACACAACTAAATCACCACCCTCAAACTTAAAACAGGAGAAAACCATGAAACAAATAGTTAAAAAAACAGTAATAGTATTCGGAGCAATGGCTCTATGCCTTATCTCGACTCATGCCATGTTCTACACGGATATAACCCTTGATGCCGCCGGCGTTGATGATATGGACATAACAACGGTGGAAGTCACCAATGATGCAGTGAGCGTTAACTTCGCAATGACGTTCAACGCTTCGACTATTGGCTTAAATGCAGGTAAATCAATTAGCATTCATTTCGACACTAAGGCTGGTGGCGAAACGACTGGCAATGCTTGGAATACGACTAACTTCATGTCTGATGGTATGGATTTCTTTACCGGTTCCTTCAGCAACGGTGCGGGCGCTTTTGAGGCGAATACCTATAGCGCCGACCTTGGTGGATGGCCGGAATGGCAAAATGCAGCCAACGACACATGGGTGGAGTGGACCGCGCCGATTATGGCTGGAAATACTCTCAGCTTAAGTGTGTCTCGTGCCTCACTCGGTCTTCTTGTTGATGGTGAGTCGTTCGATTTTGACGTCCTCACCTTTTGGGATGGCTGGACTCAAGACTCTTTGGGTGCTGCTACGGACATCGGAGGGAATCTATACGATACTGCAGGAACCCTCAACACCTATACTCTTGTCGCGGTCCCAGAGCCTGCTTCGAGCACCGTTTTGATGGCTCTCATGGCTGGCGCTATGTTGGTAGTCCGCCGCAAGTGCCGAGCTTAAGGAAGTTCTTTTAGAATCAGCGGTTTGATTATAAGCCGTATGATCAGCCCCACCAGAAATGGTGGGGTTTTTTTGATTCCATTCCAGTTGGTGGTCTGTTGCAGCAGAACCAATTACTGGCAGGCAGATGGTCGGACTATAAGTGGTGATCGCGCTGTGATAAAAACAGGTTGGTGCGCGCTATTTTTTGGCTTCACTGTAGTTAGCATGACTGCCCAAGTAAAACTGTTTTATAATAAATGAAATTATACAATTGACTTTATAGTAAGTATACTACAACTTACTTATTGATGTGGAGCAGCGGGGTTTGGGTTAGCAACCGTCTGCAAGTTAGCCCCTACCGCGAGAAAAGCCATGAAGCAAAAAAAAGTATCCTACTATGAAAAAACCGCTTTAGGCGTAGGCTCATTGGCTGCGTTTTTTGGTTATTCGGGTGTCAGCATTCTTGCCTATCCCGTCTATAATATGATGCTTGGTGTCAGCGCGGCATGGATCGGGATCGCTCTGATGGTTCCCCGCCTGTGGGACGCGATTACCGACCCGATAATGGGCAGGATATCAGATAATTTCCATCATCCTCGTGGGCGGCGGAAACCATTTATCGTCTGTGGAGCGATTGCGATGGGCATTCTCTTTGCGTTGATCTGGCAGGTCCCAACGGACTGGAGTGATCCGCTTAAAATCACCTACTTTATCATCCTGCAAATTCTGTTCTTTACCGCTTACACCGTCTTTTCCGTTCCATACTTTGCTCTAACCTATGAAATGACGCCCGACTATAACGAGCGCACCCATATCATGGCTTTCTGTGCCTTCTTTCATAAGGTGGGCGAGTTCCTTGGCGGATGGATGCTTCCACTGGCGACTGCGCTGGGTGTCTGGCTGGTGGTGGGTTCTTCTGAAATAAATCTTCAGGGTGTGCAGGCGATGGCGTGGATCGTCGGCATCGTTATCATGGTGATGATCGGCATGATTCCCGGATTGTTTGTTCAGGAGCGCTTTAAAAAGAAAACGCAGGCACAGAAAAAGGTGCGACTTTGGGATAGCGTTAAGGGCGCTTGTTCGAGCTCCGCTTTTTTGATTCTCGTTGCGGTGATTGTGCTCAACACGCTTTCCGGAGTCTTGGCTATGGGCATTGATCAATACCTGCTCGTTTATTTCATGAACGATGGCGACATGGCGGCAGGCTTGATACAAAAAGGCCTGCTGAGTTCAGGCTACGCCGTCGTCGGTTTTGCATCAATCCCGGTCATTATCTGGCTGGCCGGAAAGTTCAGCAAGAAGGGATCGTTATTCTTTGTTTATGGCCTGATGGTCTTTGGTGGCATCATGAAATGGTTTATCTTCACACCGGGCCATACGATTTTTTACCTAGGAAAGGTAGCGATTGATCCGATTCTTCTGCTCGACCCGCTCCTTTGCGGGCCTATGTGGGTAGCCGTCAAGATCATGTTGGCTTCTATGATGGCCGACATCTGCGATGAAGACGAAATGGAACATGGGCAGCGGCGGGAAGGTATGTTTAGCGCTGTATTCTCATGGATCGAAAAGATGGTCGTATCTCTTGCCATGATGATGACGGGCTTTGCATTAGCTTTGGCTAATTTCAACCCTGATCTGGGAGGTGATCAGGCGCCTGAAACTTTTACCCGTATGCGACTCTTCCTGGCTGGGGCGCCGACACTAACCGCAGTCATGGCTATTGTCGCGCTTATATATTACCCAATCACTGCCAAGCGGGCAGAAGAAACACGCCGTATACTAGAAGAACGACGAGGAGCCATCTAAACATGAGAGGAACAAATATGAATATTTTTAGGATTACTTCAACATTCAGCCTATTTACTTTTCTATGTGGCCTAGGCTTACATGCAGAGGAGCGGATGAGCACGGCATTGCTCACTACAGGAGAGTCTTCGACGCAGGATAAGCGAGTCCACCAGACTGAAATACCATGGTTCGTCTGGTATCAGGGCGATTCGAGTACTCTTAATGTAACGGGCGGGAGTTTTACTGAGATTGATGCGTATGCATTTAATCTGTCGCAGACAACGTTCAATAATCGGGAAGTGACTACGAGCAAACAAGGAGGTGAGCTAGATGAAATGCTGTTGACCACAAGCGAGTTCAGCCGACTGGGAGCATCCAGCCAATATCTTTTATGGCTCTCTAAAGAAAAATTTGGTGCAGAGAATATTGAGAATATCATAGCTGGCCACGTCGATATTGCCTTGCAGAAGCCGTTGGAGGCCATGCCGGGGCTACATGTCAATGCGGCGGGTTCTTATAATACGAATAGTGATGATGTGTATGATTCAAATGGAACTGGCGGACAGTTAGGCGTCAGTTATGCTGAACATTTTTTTGAAGATACGCTCGGCGTTATGTTCCTCTCCAGTTACGAGATTCTGTCTGTGGCTGAAAAGTCCTCAAATGCCTGGTATGGTCCCGACTATGACGAGGATAGAGGTGCCACATATGGGTGGATGGACGCGGCTCTAAATGGTCCGGCTGGGTTTAGTGGGGGCACCTCAGGCGGGAGTGAAGCGTATAGTCGGAACAATCTGGGCTTGCAATGGCAGCCGAGCAGTTCGTTCGAGGTGAACTTTGACGTCCTTTATTCCACACGGGATGCCGACACCCAACAGCACAACTATGAGATCTCTGGCGTCAACCGCGACAGTGTCGGCGATAGTCGATTTTCTCCAATTCTTCCGCTGGAGCAGACCGAGGCATTTCAAGGAGCTTACTCGAACTCTGCGATGCAAGCGGGTTCGGTAAGTTCCGCTTACGAAGACAGCGAAAGCCTGCTCAACACAGGCTTGAGTGTAGAATTGAACTATGGCTTGTGGACGATTGGAGCGGACGTAGAGTATTCTTTGACCAAATTCGATTCGGATTGGAAGGGGGTTAAATCGATCAACTCCAGCGGCGGCCCAGAGATTGTGACGCTGCCGGGTGACGGCTCGTTTGGTTTCAACAAAGATCTACTCAATCTCACTGATAACATGCCTAGCAGCTTGCGGGCTTCAAAGGGAGATATTGAGGATGAACTAAAAGTGTTGGGCTTAGATTTTAAACGGGAACTTCGGCACTGGCTTCTAGAGTCGCTTGAGTTCGGGGTGCGCGGCAGTGATCGGTCCAGAAAGGCTCGCTACCTCAGTGCTGGCGGTGACGCTGGAGTGGCCGGCACTGGCGGATTTGGAAATGCTATTCAAGGTATGGCACAGAGCGATGGTATTAATTATCTGATCTTTGACGTCGACCGGGCGATTGCCAATAACTTCGGGGGAGGATTTACCTCCGCGGATTTTGTGTCAGATACGGGGACACCCTTCATTGATTCGGGAGATGTCGATGAGACCACCACTGCTGGCTATACGAAGTTCAATTTTTCCCGGAAGTTTGGCAACGGATTTGGCCTTATCGGCAATGTGGGTCTGCGGGCCGTTTCGGTCCAGACTGAGTCTGATGGAACCTTGGTAAATTATGCGGGAGGTGCTTCGGGTGTTCCTCAGAGCGTTACTGAAAGTAACAACTACAAAGGGCTTCTTCCAAGCCTGAACCTTACTTTATTCCCCGAAGGGGAAAAATATGCGGTGGGATTGAGTGCTTCCAGACGAATTGCTAAGGCCCCGATGGATATGCTGAGTGCTTCTACTAAAATCTATGATGCATGGACGGGTGCAAACCCTGGCGTGATGAATAACCACGGGGAAGGTGGAAACCCCGCGTTGGACCCCTGGGAAGTTAACCAGTTCGATCTGTCGTTTGACTGGTATTTCATGGATTTTGCTTATATCTCGGCGGTCGGCAGTTATAAGTATCTGGATACATACATAGCTCAAGATGTCAGGGATGAGGTGATCGATGGAACGACATACAGCATTGTTCGTCCCCAAAATATGCATGGTGCTTCCATCAGTTCGTTTACTTTGCGCTATAGTCAGCCGTTTACCTTTATTCCTGAAAAATGGGGGGAGATGGGGTTATTTACCAGTGCAGTCGTAACTGATTCGGATGCAACTGAAACAGCGAGAGACCCAGTCGCCAGAGCAGGTGAAGATGCGGCGGGTCATTCCTATTCCCTCGTCGGCCTGGCTGATTTGTCGACTGTTACTGCGTTGTGGTATTCAGTCGATAAATGGGATTTCGTGCTTCGCCATAAGTATCGTTCAGAATACACAACTAAGATCGACGGTAAATATTTAGCCACTGTCGAACCAGGAAGTGAGTTCGATTTCCGAGTGGCCTACTCGCCAACCAAGAAGCTATCGATTGTCCTGGAGGCGAAGAACCTAACGAACGAGGGGTATTCATATTATTATGACAATAATAAAAGTCGCCCAGGCCAAACCTTAAACTGGGGAAGATCCTATGTTTTTGGGGTTAACTATACATTTTAATGGAGAACAAGTTTCATGACTAATTTAATCAAGTATTACCTCTCTGCCGTTGTTGCGGTCGCATCAAGCCTGACAAGTTTGGCACAGACAGAAATCCCCAAATTTATTCAGAGCTCAGATCTGTCGTACGTTAATGAAATGCTCGATGCGGGCGTTGAATACCGGATGCACGGTCAGGTGATGGATCCCTATGAAATATTTAATGAGATCGGGAACGACATGGTGCGTGTGCGGCTATGGCATAATCCCTCTTGGGGCGGTGGCTATAGCACGCTTGATGATGTTATCAGAACGTGCCGCGCCACCAAAGAAGCGGGTATGCAGGTCATGTTGAACTTCCATTATTCAGATAACTGGACGGACCCCGGCAAGCAGGTCATTCCGGCAGCTTGGGCGGAATACGTTGATGATGTCGATAAGCTGGGAGACCTCATGTATGAGTATACCTATGACGTCATACGCAAGTTAGACGAATTGGGGTTGATGCCTGAGGTCGTGCAGGTCGGCAATGAAAACAACAACGGCATTATGAATGCAGAGCCATGGTCGGAAGGCTTCGAAATGGATTGGCCACGGCATGTGAAGCTCTTCAACCGTGGCATACAGGCCGTGCGCGATGCTAGCGAGCATTCGGATATTCAACCTAAAATTATGGTTCATGTGGCCCAGCCGAATAATTTAGAATATTGGTTTAAAGCGGCTTTCGAAGCAGGGCTAGCGGATATCGACTATATGGGTTTCAGCTACTACACCGCATGGTGTAAAATGTCGTTGGAAGAAATGGCTCAGGTCGCCAACCGTATGCGTCACCTACACAAAACTCCCACTTTTATGGTCGAAGCGGCTTATCCTTGGACGCTGCTGTGGAGTGATGATGCCAGTAATATGATCGGGCCTCAGGCGCTACATCGTGGGTATCCTGCCACGATCAGAGGGCAACGTGAATTTATGACAGATATGACTCAGCTTCTCATCGATAGTGGCTGCGCTGGATTGGCTTATTGGGAGCCAGCATGGGTTTCATCAGATCGTCCGACTCAATGGGGTATCGGTTCGCATTGGGAAAATATGACCTTCTTCGATTTTAGAAATGACAACGAACTGCATCGGGGTGGTGAATACATGACATATCCCTACACGTATCCCACGCCCGTTGAATTTCGTATTACCGCAGCCAAGTCGGTCAAGAAACTCTATCTATGGTCCACTTTCTTGAGCGGTACGGATTACGCGGTGGAATTGGAGCGCGACGAATCGGGTGAGTTTGTTTATAGCACTTCCGTGAAAGCCGGAACATTGGTCAAGTATCAGATATTCTCTCAATCACCAATTGTGGATGGAGAACTGCGGAGCGGTGTTGCAGAAGAACTAATAGATCTATCGGTCGAGAATCAAAAGCTCACTGTGCGAGTCGATTATTAGTAAAAAGTGTAACCACACAGGCCAACCATAGCACGGCGTATCATGCGGTGCCAAAAATGAACGCAATGAACAGCTTCTGATTCGCTCCGCTCAGGGCTTCGCCCCAAATGCGTTGCGTTTGCCCATCTTCGCTCCGCTCCGTCGGAGAAAATCTGAGGACCTCCATAAAAATAAAAAAGCGTTGACGGCTTTGGTTGGCGCTCAAACGTTCACTATATTGTGATCCAAGCACGTAAAGCCGTTGTATCGATAAGCGAAGTTGGTGTGTATCATAGTTGGCGCGGGTGCCCTAAGGCCACCCGCTGAGCTCACCCTACGCGCACGTCGCATCGCACCATCTTCGCACTTGTCGTGCTTCGTGCACCTTGACGTTGGACTCGTAGCGCCCCAAGGCTTCGAGCGAGCCGTCGGGCATCAGCATGCCGCGGTCGCCAGTGTCATAAGCAGCCACCCTGCCCGATTCCTGAGTGAGCTATTTGGAAAAGCCGTCCCCCGCTGCTGGCGCGGAGGACCCGGGCGTTGCGAGCCTAGGGCCAGCGACGATGATGCACCGGTCTTCATCGACCAGCAGCACCCTGTTAAGAACGATTGCAGCGCGGTGAAGCCACGCGGTATGGACACACGCAGTCGGCGGAGCCTGAGCGGGATCCGTCATGATCCAACTGTGGTGGACTTACAGCGTGAAAAGAGAATCAAGCCGATGCCGGTGCACAGGGCGCCGGCATAGAGCGAGTCGACATTGGCCCAAAAACCGGTCTGCTCGGTGAATCGCCAGATCGTGGTGCCAGCGGCACCGAGCAGTGATGCGAACACAAACTGGTTGTCCGCGATGCGCCCCGGCCAGAAGTAACCAATCATCATGGGTAGCAGCAAGCAGGCGGCCATGTAACTGCCTAGCGTCTTCCAGACCTGCATGATATTGCCTTCAAAGGCGACACCCAGCACTACGGCGGCAATGCCTGATACGATCATGCCGAGATGATGCAGCGCGACGCGACCGCGGAACCGCTTGGGCACCAGATCGTAGGATACGGTGGTGCCGGCCAGAAAGAGATACGAGTCGAGGGTGGAGAGAATGGTCGCCGCGACGCCGGCCAGCATGAACCCACGCCAGCCGTCGGGCAGCAATTGCACCGCGTAAATAAGGTAGGCATGTCCGGACGCTGCTTCGGGAATAAGGGCGAATGCATACATGCCACCTAAGGTGGTGCAGATATCAAAGAAGAACCATACTATGGTGGAGAGCAGAATGCCGACCTTGGCGGTGCGGGTGGAATCGGCCGCAAAGCAGCGTTGATAAAAATTGGGATCCACCAGTGTGGACAGCGCCACAATCCCCCAGACCACTAGCGTGCCCCAGGATTGTCCGCCGGTAATGGAAAAGTGTGTCTCTGGAAGTTGTTCACGTAGAAACGACAGACCGCCAAATTGAGTGACCGACAGGATGACGACGAGCAACACGGCAAAGCACATCACGAAGAATTGAACTATGTCGGAAAAGACGACGGCGCGTAGCCCGCCCCACATGGCATACATTAGAACAAAGACCACGCCGATGGACATCGTCAGCCAGAGCGGCCCGCCGAAGAGAATCTGCAGCAGCAAGCCGACGCTGATGACGTAGGCAATGGGCAGCACATTGAACAGATTGAAGACGGCGCTCAGTCGGCCCGATTTCGGCCCGAACATGCGGCTGACCAAGTCGGGCAAAGTGACGGCTTGGTAACGCCGGACCCGATGCACAATGAACAGTGCAAAGATGATGTAAGCCGCATACCAGAAGACGCCCTGCGTCACAAAATTATAGATGCCGTATTCAAACGCCATCTCGGTCACCCCGAAAATCCCGCCATACCAAGTGGCCACCAAGGTCGCGATAAACATGGGCAACGTCAGCCGACGCCCCATCAGGAGAATGTCGAGTAAGCGTGTCTCTTCGTCTGCGTTGGGCAGCGTAGTGCGTTTGCGATACTCACCGAGGACCACTGCACCCAGCGTAATGCCGATGATGACGGCAAAGACCAGCCAGTCCAACGGCACGATGGAAGTCGCCACCTCGAGCGCAGGATCAAAGTTCACGTTGCTCACGCTTGCCACGGGTGCTCGACCCAACAGCGCATTCCCTGATGGAGGGACTGGTAAATACGATCCGATTGGGTGGTGGCTTCGTTTTTCATCATAGGCGCGTGGTCGCAGCGACAGGCAATTTGTATCTTTGTCATGCCTTAGGGCGTTCGAGTCAATACGTTGAGTACCTTTGAGGCGGTGCGGGCGTCGCGAGGGACGGCTACTGCGCCGTCCGCACCGTGTGGTTCCTGAACTGAGGTTCGGCGGACGAGGCGGCGCTCCTCCCTCCCGAATGTGCACCAGTCACAATACGCGGCCAATTCAAATCTGGGAGCCTCTCCAACAAGACATATAGATACGAAGGCTTATCATCATTGATTTTAAGCGCAGAGCACACGGCAATTAAAACGGACCCACGTAGCGGCTCTGGGACAGTCGCCGAGTATGGTTGCTAATAGATGCAATGGCATTGAGCTTCAGCCAAAACTGAAACTGAAGCCATTACACCTGCCTAGCCTCAGCAAGTTCGGCACCGCTTCGCGGACTCCGCCACACCAGAATCTCTCCTCTAAAGAATCTCAAACACCACCGCAGTGGTATTATCTTTGCCATCAGTCTGCACCGCTTCGGTCACCAGCATTTCGGCGGGCGTGCCTGTAAGATGCGGCGCAGGATTACGAATGATCCGCTCCATTCCACGGTTAAACAACCCTTCGACCAAGCCATCGGAGCAAATTAAAAAACGATCACCGGACTCATAGCCGATCGCACCAAAATGCGGACTGAGGTTCTGGTTCTTGCCGCCAAGCACTTGTTGCAGGGCATTACGCCCAGCATGGCTACGTGCCGCCTTCTCAGTCAATTGCCCATCACGCTGTAACCATCCAACATGCGTGTGATCGTGGCTCACTTGATTAATCCCGCCCGCCTTGGGCAAATGATAAATACGACTATCACCCACATGCGCGAAATAGAGCCATCCTGGGCGCACCCAACACAGACTCAAGGTAGCGCCCATGCCTTGCAGCTCTTCATAACTGAATCCCATATGTGTGAGCTCAGCATGGATCTGGTCAAACAACTCACCTAACAGATCCTGAAAACCGATTTCGATACCCGCAGCCGCCGTGCGGAAACTCTGCGGGAATAGCTGAGTGATCTTATCGATCGCGATCCGACTGGCAAAATCGCCCGCCTTGGCGCCGCCCATACCATCGCTAACGGCAAAAATAAAATCGTTCGCCTTGAGATCCGCTTCGCCGTATTTACCGAGACGCTTTACGCCTTCGCCATCCACCGCCAGCAAAAGAAACGAATCTTGGTTATCCTTGCGAAAACGCCCAACATCTGTCTGGCCAAACCACCGCACTGTCTCTGCCGAATCTGCTAGCTCATCTGCCATACTATGCTTTCCACTCATCACGATTTGGATTCGACTGCATCTTCGGCGAAGGCGGGTAGCCCGGCTCAAGTATGGTCGCAAACTCGAAATCAATCACACAAAACCGGCCAAGCTGCGTATTATAGGTGATATTACGTACCTCCGCATCATCGTGACGTACGCCGTATTGCTCCAGCTCCGTAAAAATCAGCTTCTTCTTTTCGTCACTCACATGATCGACGAGCTTACCGCAATTACTCGTCACCAAATACAGCCCATCATCTTCTTTCGCTATGATTTGCGGCACAAACGCGCAGCCATGCTTCTGCAAAAAGTCCAATACCCGCACTTCGTTCTCATAGCGCTCACGGGCCTGAGGCCCCTTAAACGTCTTATGCACACGGCCATCATAACCGATATGAACGACTGCCCGCGCAGTATTTTTAGCCTCATGCATAAATAAGTGGTCAATTTGAGCCATTTGCCTTCGATTTGGCAAGAACTCGTCGGAATTATGGTCAGATTTATTAAATCGTGGCCAAAAAAACTTGCGAAGCCCTCACTGGCACGCATTTTGCTAAATTCGCATGTCTCTTAAGATGAGGTCGATTTGTTCACTCATTTTTAAAACTGCTTAATCTGACAATTCAACGACAACTCATTCACAAATTATTATGGCTAAAATCAAACTAGAATACCTCTGGCTCGACGGTTATACACCCGTCGCAAACATTCGTGGCAAGACATGCGTCAAAGACGGTGATCTCAGCACATGGTCGCTCGACGACTGCCCTCTTTGGGGCTTCGACGGCAGCTCCACTCAACAAGCCGAAGGCAGCAGCTCTGACTGCATCCTAAAGCCAGTGGCATGCTATCCTGACAGCACTCGTAAAAACGCCTTCCTCGTAATGTGTGAAGTCATGAATCCAGATGGCACTCCACACCCATCCAATGCTCGTGCGACCATCGCCGAAGACAAAGGCCTCTGGGTCGGTCTTGAGCAAGAATACTTCCTCCTCCAAGACGGCCGCGCACTCGGCTGGCCTCAAGAAGGCTTCCCAGCACCACAAGGTGATTACTACTGTGGCGCAGGCTACTCTTCTGTCGGCGAGATCTCTCGTGCGATCGTTGAAGAGCACCTCGACATCTGCCTCGACGCAGGCATCAACCACGAAGGTATCAATGCCGAAGTGGCAAAGGGCCAGTGGGAATTCCAAGTATTCGGCAAGGGTGCACACAAAGCCTGTGACCAAATCTGGGTCGCTCGCTACATCCTCCAGCGCCTCTGCGAAAAGTACGGCGTCGATGTCGAATACCACTGCAAGCCTTACTCAGGCGACTGGAACGGTTCCGGCATGCACTGCAACTTCTCCACAGACTACATGCGCGACACCGGTGGTAAGGACTACTTCCTCAAGCTCATGGACAAGTTCGAAGAATACAAGGACGAGCACATCGCTGCGTACGGCCCTGATAATCACATGCGTCTCACAGGTCTCCACGAAACACAGTCGATCGACAAGTTCTCTTGGGGTGTTGCTGACCGTGGTGCTTCGATCCGCGTCCCACACGGCTTCGTCGTTGACGATGCATACAAGGGCTACCTCGAAGACCGTCGTCCAAACTCACAAGGCGACCCTTACCAGATCGTTTCCCGTGTCTCCAAGACAGTTGCGGAAGCCGAAGCTGCCTTCAAATAAGTCGACGTACTTTTTTTCAATCAACGCCACTCTCTCGAGAGTGGCGTTTTTTTGTGCCTAGTTCCATGGTGGCGTCCGTAGAAGCGACACTCTTGTCGCTTTATATCCCGCAGATTCACACGAGCGTAAGCGACAAGAGTGTCGCTTCTACTTCGTTGAGAGTAATCCTCAAAACGTAGCCGCATAGCTCTCCTGCAAAATCGTCCGAGCCTGGGCGCCTTCCACCCACTCATCGCCACGCACTCCGAAAACCAGCACAGGTTCAAACCAACCACGCCCAACGGCTTGATTCAAGAGATCCTCCGCCGACAGACAGTGCCGCCCTGCATGTTGCTGCAGCTCAAACGCCACCTCGCCCACACTATGATACGAGCGATACACGAGCTCCGTGCAGGCCAAACGATCCGCCGCGCCAAAGTCGAAAATGAAATCATACAGTTTGCCCGCATGCGTCAGGCCACGTGACACCGCCTCCGCCCGTTGCGCCTGCGCCAAGGTTGGCCGCAACACCGTAAAGGCATCCACTCGCAAGGTATCCTCTGGCGGGCGCAACTTTACCCCGTCCTTCTTCGCCTCCAAAAAACGCACCGAAGATTCGATCTCACAGTCACAGCACACGCCCAAGTCGGCACGCTCCTCACCGCTACCAACATAAAACGCAGCATGCGGCCAAAACCCAGGCAAAAACAAATTGCTCAAAGCATCATCATGCCGCGTCACCAACACATCGCCAGGTTGCAGAAATGCCTCTAAGCGCTCACGCACCGCAGGTGTCACACGTTTACCCACCCCACTCGGCTTTACAAAGGGTTGCTTCAATTCCGCAACCGCACTGCCGCTAATCTTGAACAGCTTGAACATCGTTTGCTTATAGCCCGAATGATTGCGGCGTAGAAACGAATGAATCCGATAGCTTAAACGACGTTTCAAAAAGTCCCGTCGGCGCGCAACCACCAACGCTTCTTCTTCGAGTAGCAAATCGACAATCGGTTTGAGCAAAGGATCATTTGCATACGCAAGAATCTCGTCCCGATGCGCTTGAAAGAAACGCACCCCCTCAAAAAATCCCCACCAACGCTTCGGCGAGGTCAGGCTTTCATAGATCCGGGTAAAAGTCTTCGCGTCCAAGCCATAGCGCGGCTCTGCCTCATCCAACTTCTTACGACCGATAGGGTTGGCAGTCGCCAACTCGACGATAAAATTCGCCGAACGCACGAGTAAACAAGCCGCCGCATAGGCGACCATAAACTCTGGTAAACTCGAGGTGCCTTTCGTTGTCAACGTGCCACCGCTAATCTCATACACACACTCAAGTAAACTCGAACGCACAGCAAGATAGACACTATAAGTTTCACGCAACGTCTCATCCTCATCCGGCAAGAAATAGCCCCGGGCCTCCGCAGCTGCCGCTTGAGCAATAATGCCCTCGATCGATTCAACCGTTGGTAGCGCATTCGCAGAAGCCAACACAATCGGAATGTAGTGTGCCACATCCACCCGTTTGGAATCTTGCCGATCATTCTGATTGTGCATGCCAATGTTACTAGTCGGCGCAACTGATGGGTCAACCTCAGCTTCACAACCAAATAGAGTAGAACTCACTCGGGAGGGTCGAGCTCCGCCTCAGTCCAATCGCACTGCGGACGACGCGGAGATCGTCCCTCCCAAATCGATTGCCCCCCCCCTACAATTGTTACGAACAACCACCGTATTGTAGATGGACAAGCGTCCCCCGCCGCCTAACATTTCAGCCATTGAACTCACTTCAAAATATTGCGATCTCCGCTTCCGCCGGCTCGGGTAAGACCTATACGCTCACCAATCGCTTCATCTATCTGCTGCATGCCTTTGAGCAACCAGAGCGTATCATCGCCCTGACGTTCACACGCACCGCCGCTGGTGAGTTCTTCCATAAGATCATCGAGAAGCTTTGTGATGCCGCCGAAGATCCAACCAAGGCCGCCTCGCTTTCGAAAGAACTAGCGATCACTGCCGACTGCGCACGCTACCACCAGCTACTGCACTTGCTGATCCACAGCATGCACAAGCTCAACCTGCAGACCCTCGATAGCTTTTTCTTTCGTGTCGTTTCTAGCTTCGCACTCGAGCTCGGCCTCTCCGGCAGCCTCAAGCTACTCGACGAAAGCAGTGAGCCACGCATGCGCAACGAAGTGCGCGACAGCATCGTGCACCGACCAGGGGAACTGACCACCGAGCTCAACGAATTCTGGCACGCCTTCAAACAAGCCACCTACGGACAAGAGGCACGCAGCATTGAGAAAGTCGTCTCCGAGTTCATCGAGCAGCTGTACGCACTCTACCTCGACACCCCAGATGCCGATCGCTGGGGACAGGCCGCCACGATCTGGCCGCAAGGTTGCCCGTGGCAGACCAGTGTCGCACCCGACTGGGAGCAGCTGGCCAACAATCTACTCGCCGCCCTCCCCGACGATCTCAGCAAAGCACAGATCAACGATTTTAACTCGGCGGCCAACGCGATCCGCAACTACGGCGGCAACGAAAAACTCAACACCTTACTCAACAATGCACTGGCTGTCGCGCCCGACATCCTCGCAGGCCAAGCAACTATCAAAGTACGCAAAGAGCTACCACTTAGCAGCGCACTCTGCAACGCCCTCGCCGACTGCTTACGCGCCATCATCTGGCACCATCTGAAGCGCGCGCTCGAAAACACCCAAGGCGTGCATCGCATTTTACAGGCCTATCACGACAACTACGACCGTATCGTGCGCCGCCCCGGACGCCTCGCCTTCGCGGATCTCACCCACCTCCTCGCACCCGACTCCGCAGGCTCGCCGATGGGCGAAGTCGATCCGATGACGCGGCAACTGATGGACTTCCGGCTCGACGGTCAATTTGACCACTGGCTGTTCGATGAGTTCCAAGATACTAGCCGCCCACAGTGGGAAGTCGTGGCCAACCTGATCGACGAGATCGTGCAAGACGACTCCGGTGAGCGATCCTTTTTCTACGTCGGCGACACCAAGCAATGCCTCTACCTCTGGCGCAACAGCGACGACCGCTTGTTTCACGATATCCAAGCGCACTACAACGTCGGCGGCGCAAATCGTATCGTTAAACAACCGCTCTCGATGTCTTGGCGCTCAGCTCCACCCATCCTCGACGCGGTCAACGAGGTTTTTGAAGACCACGCTCTGATAGCCGAAACTTTCTCGACCGATGCCGCCATGCGCTGGGCACGCGCGTGGCAACCGCACGAAGCATCCCCTGCAACCAAAGGCTTGAGCGGCTTCAGTTGCTGGATTGAAGCGCAGAAAAACGACAGCCCCACACGCAACGAACTGATCCTCAAACTACTTCAAGACCTCAAGCCAATCGAACGCGGTATGAGTGTTGGCGTGTTAGTGCGTAAAAACTCCGATGCCAACGAAGTCGCCGAGTACCTACGCGAGAACTGCTCACTACCGATCCATACCGGCTCTGCAATCAAACCCGCAGTTGATAACGCAGCAGGCGCTGCGCTCCTCGCACTACTCAGTCTAGCCGCACACCCTGGCGATAGCCACGCACGCGGCTATCTCACTTTGATCGACGTCTCGACCGACGGCCCGGCACTCGCCAGTACCGCCGAGGAACTACGCACACGCCTACTCGCAGATAGTAATGAAAATGCCGTGCGCTGGGCGGCCGAGCAAATCACCGCTCACCTACCCGCAGCCGACACACGTCACCGCGAACGCCTCAATCGCTTAATTGACAAAGCACGTGCCTTCGACAACGAGGAGCGCCGCGACATCGATGGCCTGATTCACTTTCTTAGGAAGTGCCGCAGCGGCGAGTGCCACGCCGGCGATGCCGTGATCATCGAGACGATCCACAAATCCAAAGGTCTCGAATACGACGTGGTGATCCTCGTCAACGAAGACAAAACTTCGCGCAGCGAAACACGCATCAATCCCCTACTTGATCCGCAAGGCAAAGCGGATTGGATCATGGAGCCGATCAAGAAAGACCTGATGCAGGCCGACCCAATGCTCAACCAACTTTTAGAGCAAAGTATCAGTCAACGTGGCTTCGGCAACCTCTGCACACTCTACGTCGCGATGACCCGCGCCAAACGCGGGCTCTATATGATTAGCGACCTCAAAGGCGCACACCAAGGCACTACCGTAAACTACCTCAAAGAGCGCCTCGGCACCGAGGCTAAAGCAATCGAGCTGTTCCCCAAATCCAACTACCCTCTGCTCTGGAGCACCGGCGATCAAAACTGGCACGAGTCGTTTGAAGCAGCCGTGCAAGCAACGTCCAATAGCCAACCAGCAACGGCGCCCGCTTTCGATCCCGCACATCCGCGGCTGCAGCTGGCACGCCCATCTACTGGCAAGGCACGTTTACTCGCCGCCGCCAAATGCTTCGACCTCGATGAGTACGCCAGCATCTTTGGCACCGCAGTGCACGACGCCTTCGAGCAAATTGAATGGCTTGAAGCATTCGAACCAAAGCCCCAAGCGAACGATGACACGAACCTCTCCCTAGATCTCTTCGAACAACCTGTGGAGGGAAACGCTCCGTCGTTTCCACATTTGGCAATGACCGAGCATTGCCCTCCAGAAGTGAAAGACGCACTGCAATCTTGCTTCGATGAGCAAGACATCCGCACGCTTTTCACTAAGCCGGAAACAGCAACCGTCGTCTGGCGCGAGCGCGCATTCAGTTACGTTGAAGGCGATCAATTCACTAACGGCATCTTCGACCGCGTGGTAATTTATAAAGCGGAAGACGGCAGCATTAGCCGCGCGGAGATCATCGACTTCAAAAGCGACCGTATCCACGCATCCAATACAATCGAGGCCGCCACCGAGCACCACAGACCACAGCTCGAAGCCTACCGTAAAGCACTCGCAAGAATCGTCGGCATTGATGAAGCAGTGATCGATTTGAAGCTGCTGTTCACCGATGTGCCACAGTTGCTGACTCTTTAGAATGGAATCGTCACAATCCTGCCACGTCACCTGCCCGAGTTGCTTTGAGGTATTCTCGGTATCAGGGCCTGCACCTTCGGAGACGCCGACGGAATGGGACTACGACTGCGAAGTCTGCTGCCGCCCGATGCTCATTCGTTTCACGCTCGACGGCGACAGTGTGATTGCCGAAGCAGAGGATGCATGGTGAGAAAAAGTGATACAGACATTTCTGGCTGTTCCTGAAATCCACGTCGAGGACACTCATTCGCGCCAAGCGCATTGCGGTCTGCTCAAGCGCAGTTGTCTCAACAAAATTGGTAATTTACTACATATTATGGAGCTTTACCGTGGAAGCGACACTCCTGTCGCTTTATTCAGTGGAGGTTGCGATAAATAAAGCGACAAGAGTGTCGCTTCCACATTTGGTTCGCGCAGGGCCAACGTTGACGAGGCGGCCAACGCGGACGAGGCGCAGCTCGTCCCTCCGACTTAAATCTCTAGGCACAAAAAACCGCCACGCAGCAAGGCTGCGGTGGCGGTTTTGTTTTGAAGAAATGAATCGCGGGATAAACCCGCTCGCTACTCAACCACTGGCTTTGTGCCAGCAGTTTTACAAGCTGCTCGGTAGCGGTAGATCGACTTCGACATCTTCGTCGTAATCAACGCCGTCGAGTCCGAAACCAAACAGGGTCAAGAAATTGTGCTGGTAGCCAGTATAATCGCCGAGCACGTCGAGCGTCTCGGACGTAATCGATGGCCAAATTTCAATGACTTTCGCCTGAATGTCGGGTTGCATCTCCCAATCGTCGACACGAATACGACCGAGATTATCGAGCTGTAAATCCTTACCATAGAGGCGATCATCGAACAGGCGCACCATTTGCTCGATGCAATCTTCGTGCGTGCCCTTCGCTTTCATCAGCTTGATGATAATCGAAATATAAAGTGGCACGACAGGGATTGCGGAGCTGGCCTGAGTGACGACGGCTTTGTTGACCGCGACATAGGCGGCACAATCGTAAGCCTCGGTGATGGCTGCCGCAGCGCGCTCGACATCTTTCTTGGCCTGACCGATGGTGCCGTTGGTGTAAACGGGCCATGTGGCTTCGGGGCCGATGTAGGAATAAGCGACACTCTTTGCTCCAGGTGCTAGCACCCCAGCATCATCAAGCGCCTTCATCCAAAGCTCCCAGTCCTGACCACCCATCACATTGATGGTGTGTTGAATCTCTTCTTCAGTCGCTGGCTCAATGGTGACGTCTTTGACCTCGTCACGATCTGTGTCCATCGTGCGGTTGGTGAATGCTTGGTCGCCGATTGGTTTGAGCACTGACTTGTAAACTTCGCCGGTCTCTGGATCGGTGCGACGCGGGGAAGCAAGGCTATACACGACTAGATCGATTTGACCGAGGTCTTCTTTGATCTGTGCAATTGCCTGCGCTTTGACTTCGTTGGAAAATGCGTCGCCGTTGATGCTCTTGGCGTAAAGACCCGCCTCGTGAGCGGCTTTTTCAAATGCCACGGAGTTATACCACCCAGCACTGGCTGGCTTGCCATTGGTCGATGGGCGCTCAAAAAAGATGCCAAATGTAGCCGCATCATAACCAAACGCGGCGGCAATACGGGAGGAGAGGCCATAGCCAGTCGAGGAGCCGAGCACCAGAACCCGCTTTGGCCCATCACTTCTTTTGGCGGCCTTGGCGACTTCGATTTCCTCACGCACTTTAGCCTCACAACCTTTCGGGTGTGCGGTAATACATACATATCCTCGGATGCGCGGTTTAACTATCATGATAATACTTTAGTAGTTGAATAAAATTAGTAAGGTTTCAGTGAAAGAGACTCCTTCCCCTGAGGCAACTGGTAATTTACAAGTATACAAAAAGACGCGAATCAGCATCGCCCACCCACGTCTGTTGAAAATAACCTGTTACAGCCAGGGTTTAAGCCTCCCCACAACCGATCCCGGACGCCTCAAAGCCGATTTGGCGAAGCGCTTCTAGATCGAGCAGGTTACGACCATCGAACAGGAAGGCCGGTAAATTCATGTGATCGTAGATCTTTTTGAAATCAAGCGCGTTGAACTCATCCCACTCAGTAAGAATTAACACGGCATGCGCATCCTTTGTCGCTTCGTAGGCATCTGCACAAACGGTCACAGAACGATCCTCGTCGGCAAGACCCAAATCGCGCCGAATTTGAGCTTCCGGCACTTTCGGATCGTAGATGCTGACATTTGCCTGTTCCTCGAGCAGATCCTTACAGATGTAAATGGCCGCGGACTCACGGGTGTCGTTGGTGTCCTTTTTAAAAGCGAAACCGAGCACAGCGATTTTCTTGTCCGAGACGGTGTTAAACATGGTGGCAATGATTCGACGCGCAAACCGATGCTTTTGAAAGTCGTTCATCTCGATCACACCATTCCAATAACTAGCAGCCTCTGGAATACCAAAATAATCGCACAGGTAGGCCAAATTCAGGATATCTTTCTGGAAGCAAGAGCCACCAAAACCGACGGAAGACTTGAGGAATTTCGGACCGATACGGCTATCAGTACCGATCGCATGTGCGACTTCGTCGACATTGGCACCAGTCGCTTCGCAAAGCGCTGAGATCGCATTAATCGAAGAGATACGCTGCGCGAGGAAAGCATTGGCGGTGAGCTTAGAAAGCTCGGACGACCAAACGTTGGTGGTCAAGATGTTCTCAGCCGGCACCCATTGCGCATACACATCAACCAAAGTTTGAATCGCGGCGAGGCCATCTGGTGTCTGATCACCACCGATTAACACACGGTCTGGATTCTCAAGGTCGGCCACAGCGGTGCCCTCAGCTAGAAATTCAGGATTAGAAAGAATTTGGAATTTTCGCCCCTTGGAGTTGGACTCTAGGATGCGCTTAATCGACTCAGCAGTGCGCACTGGCAAAGTAGATTTCTCGACCACGATCTTGTCGCTCTCCGCGACTTCAGCGATTTTACGCGCACACTTCTCGATATAGCGCAGATCCGCTGCACGCCCAGCGCCGACGCCGTAAGTCTTGGTCGGCGTATTGACACTCATAAAGATGATGTCCGCATCACGAATCGCAGTGTCAACATCGGTCGAGAAAAATAGCGTTTTACCACGGCAGCCTTTAACGATGTCATCCAGACCAGGCTCGAAGATCGGCAGCTCCTCGGAGTTCCACGCATCGATTCGCGCCTGATTGATATCGACGACAGTGACCGAGATGTCCTTGCACTTATGGGCAATCATAGCCATCGTCGGCCCACCAACGTATCCTGCTCCAATACAACAAATTTTCATAGTATATTTAGGTATATCAAATCGACCACCACACAAGAAAAAATTCCCCGTCACGTACTTCAATATCAAAACCAACTGAGCTGTGCCCCCATCCTCAAATTATACCAGGACTGCTGCGAACCTACACTACAGACCGGACGATATTGATTTTAAGATGCATCAATCGCTTAGCCAGACTCAATCGTAGATCTAGCAATGTTTCCAGCACCCACGCAGACAGCTTACATTCGATTTGTATCATCGCATCTAAGGGAGGGACGAGCTCCGTCTCGTCCGCCGTGCGAAACGGGCACAGTAAGACTCCCATATAAATGACAAACTGATAAAAGGTAGGGCGTGCTCGCCCAGCGCGCCGTTTGCGAATGGCACCGAAAACCAACATTAGAAGAATCGCCATGCGGCTTCACCAGACGAACGGACGCCTGGACCAAGCGTCCCTACCTAATCCGACCTAGCGCACCGCATCCGCCTCATAACCGAGGCCGATTTCTGCGCGCCACCAATCGAGTGCCTTCATATTGCCCAAGGTGTCGTCAAAACGCATCGCCACGGCGTCCGCAGCGATCGGTTTCCCGCGCATCTCGTTGGTAAACGAATCGATCTCATAGGCAAACAACGCGCGCATCTTTGGCATCGCAATTTCTTGCACCGAGTCCTGCTCGTCCAACTCAATCCGAATCGTACCAGGGCAATGCCACGGCATCTCCACTGTAATACGCCCCTTATCACCCAAAATCACTGCCACGTTCTCGTGATTCATTTTTAACGCACAGCTCGTCTTCGCCAAAATATCGCCTTCAAAGCGCATCACCGCCGTCGTCCACATATCAGTCTTGGTCTTCGAATCCAGATGCCCCACCGCCTTTAACTCCAGCGGCTCAGCAAACATACGGCCATGCGCACGCCCGGCAATCAAGCGCGCAAACGACATCGTATAGCACCCGATGTCCAAAATCGCACCGCCGCCGAGGGCTTTCGCTTGAATACGCGACTCTGGCTGCTCGCCCGAGTTATAGCAAAAGTTCGCCTCAATCATCCGCACCTTGCCGATCACGCCAGAGGTCACCAACTCCACCACCCGCTGCGTCTGTGGATGGTGCCGATACATGAACGCCTCGCGCAACAGACAACGATTGTCGTCCGCGAGCTTCTTCGCCTGCTTCGCCTCACGTAGATTCATCGTCAGTGGTTTTTCACACAGCACATGCTTGCCCGCCTGCACACAGTGCGCAATCCACTCCAAGTGAAACGGATGCAGTGTCGCAATATAGACAGCCTCCACCTCCGAATCGGCCAGCATGGCTTCGTAGCTACCGTACACACGCGGCGCTTCATATTGATCCGCAAAGGTCTGCGCCCGCTTAATATCGCGACTCGAGACCGCATGCAGCACACTATCCGGGCAATCCTTCAATGCCGCAGCAAATTGATGTGCAATCTTGCCACAGGCAAGAATGCCCCAACGAACAGGTGATTTTGGTGTCATGCCACAGAAGCTAAAAACTAACACCGTAGAAGCGACACTCTTGTCGCTTTATTTTCAGAGCCGTGCGCTTGGCCAGCGAAAAGCACAGCAGAGTCAGAGTAGGATTAAGAGTATGATTAGAATTAAGACCTAATAGCAGCTTCCCTCTAGCTCTGGGTCCTCAGCCACCTCTGCGGTTAATCCAACTTACCCTCGCCCCCTTTCCCTCGAAGTTCAAAGTTCTACGTTCAAAATTCTCTTTCCCGTCTTTTCGAGTTGTTCCCCGCCAAATCCATCGCCAACTTACTCCTTTTCCCACTTTTACAGCTATGCAACCGATCATTCTTCAGGGCCGTCCCGCATTTTCCGACTTTCGTCTCACCGCGCTTCAAAACGCGCTCAACACCGCAGCTCCAGAGCTTGCGATCGACTCGATCGACGCCGTCGAGTGCTACTTCATCGAGTCGGACAACGTCCTCGACGATCAGACCACCGAGCGCGCCTTTGCCCTGCTCGCTGCCAACCACCATTTCGAGCGCGCAGGCGGCTTCTTCGTCACCCCGCGTAAGGGCACCATCTCACCGTGGTCCTCCAAGGCGACCGATATCTTCCAGAACTGCGCCATCGAAGGCATCGCCCGCGTCGAGCGTGGCATCCACTTTCGCCTCACTTCCAAGGACGGCATCGTGCTCGGCATCGAAGACCTCGGCCTCGCCGTGCTCGCGCTGCACGACCGTATGACCGAAGCCGTTTACGACGACGTATCCGACTTCTTTCGCCACTTCGAGCCATCCGAGCTGCGTACCGTGCCACTCATGGCCGAAGGCCCAGCCGCCTTTGACAAGGCCAACATCGACTGGGGCCTCGCCATGTCGCCCCCCGAGATCGACTACTTGGTCAAAGCCTACCAGAAGATGGAGCGCGACCCGACCGATGCCGAGCTCGTCATGTTCTCGCAGGTCAACTCCGAGCACTGCCGCCACAAGATTTTCAACGCCGACTGGATCGTCGACGGCGAAAAGAGCGAACTCTCGCTGTTCAGCATGATCCGCAACACCCACAAGCTGAACCCCGAAGGCACACTCTCCGCCTACTCCGATAACTGCGGCGTCATACCTGGCTCCCCCGCCGACTGGTGGGAAGTCGACCAAAAGGGCGCAACCAAGACTTACCGCAAGACACCGAGCCAGCTCGACATTCTGTGCAAAGTAGAGACACACAATCACCCCACCGCGATCTCCCCATTCCCAGGCGCAGCAACCGGCGTCGGTGGTGAAATCCGCGACGAAGGTGCCACCGGCATCGGCGGTCGCCCCAAGGCAGGCATCTCTGCCTTCATGGTATCCAATCTCGAAGTGCCCGGCTACACCCAGCCATGGGAAAAATCCATCGCTGAGCATCCGAAGCGCATGGCCTCCCCGCTCGACATCATGCTCGAAGGCCCGATCGGTGGCGCAGCATTTGGCAATGAGTTCGGCCGCCCACAACTCTGCGGCATGTTCCGCACCCTCCAGCTCGAACACAACGGCCAACACCGCGGCTATCACAAACCAATCATGGTCGCCGGCGGTATGGGCAACATGAAGCGCGAGCACGTCGACAAAAAGCCCATCCCACCGACCGCACTCATTCTTCAACTCGGCGGCCCAGCCATGAAGATCGGCCTCGGCGGCGGCGCAGCCTCCTCCATCGGTGCAGGCTCACAATCCGAAGCCCTCGACTTTGACTCCGTCCAGCGCGGCAACCCAGAAATGGAACGCCGCTGCCAACAAGTGATCGACGGCTGCATCGCCCTCGGCGACGAGAATCCAATGCTTTCTATTCACGACATCGGCGCCGGCGGACTATCCAACGGCCTGCCCGAACTCGTCGAAGCCACCGGTGGACGCTTCCACCTGCGCAACATTCACAACGAAGACTCCTCCATGAGCCCCATGGAGATCTGGTGCAACGAATCCCAAGAGCGCTACGTCATGGCCGTCATGCCCGACCGCA
>Ga0302126_10000333_pt1 | contig 31626 bp, 28 predicted proteins | sample CB4_20m_MG_FD_203108 | JGI IMG/M metagenome (GOLD analysis project Ga0302126, IMG submission 203108) | Marine microbial communities from Western Arctic Ocean, Canada - CB4_20m | ecosystem: Environmental > Aquatic > Marine > Oceanic | place: Canada: Western Arctic Ocean | collected 2017-09-24 | reverse complement strand
AACTACCTGATTTTAATAAAATTATGAAGGGAATTGTTCCAGCAGAATTATCAGATTTCGCAAAAGATGGCTTAGCGAAAGTTGCGGCATTAGAGTCTGCCGCTAATGCTCTTGAAACAAATCTAACCGGTGCATTAAGCAATATAACTGCTCTCCCCAATCAGCTAAAAAAATTAACTAATGGTTTAGGTGGGTTGCAAGGTGCATTGAATGTAGATTTAGACATATCAATTAAAGGTGTAGATAATATTTTAAATACTGTAACAAATGTCGATGCGGGAATTAACAATGCATTAGGATTAGTTCAAAATGCTAAATTAGCAGCCGATGATCATTTAACAAGAGGAATAAAAGATTTAGCTGGTGGTGTTTTAGATGTTGATCAAACTTTACAAGCCGTAAAAGATCTAAAAAATGAAAATTTTACATCAGTAATTAATAATATTAATTCAGCCGCAATATTAAAAAGTGCTAAATTAGGAAAAATTGTTCCATACTTAGATCCAGACACAGGTAAAATAACAACATTTGGTGCAGAGATTGTTCCATACTTAAATCCAGACACAGGTCAAATAACAATACCAGGAATGCCTGCTGAACAAGCTCGAGCTATTATTGAAAATCAAATGGGTAAAGTTACTACTGATATTGAAACAAAGATTAATAGTCTCACAACAGATCTTTCTACTAATATTGTATCAGATGATGCAGATAGTCCACCTCTTTCGTCTGAAAGAGTTGAAATAGGTCAAGCCGCATCTAACTGGTCTGGCAGCCAAACAGTAATTTCTGAAAGTAAAAGAAAAATTAAAAATCCTGGTGAGTATGCATTTACTCGAGTTAATTCACCCGAAGAATTAGTTGCAGAATTTAATAGCGTTAAAAGAGAAATTACAGAAATGGTTTTGCATTGGAGTGAACATTTTTTAGATCAATCTCATGCAGGTGCTGAAGAAGTACATGAAAGAGCTGTAGCGCTGAATCAAGATGGTATTGGTTATCATTATGTTGTAAAGAAAAATGGACAAATAGAAAGAGGTCGGCCAGTTTATATTGAAGGTCGTCATGCTGATAATCATGACAAATATAGTATTGGCGTAGTCTTTATAGGTGGAATGAATTCTTATTCAACTGAGAAGAAAGAATATTGGAAACATGGTAAAGAATCTTTAACAACTGCTCAAATGAAAACTCTCGATATAATAATAAAATCGTATTATGCAATATGGCCAGGGTGCAGTGTTTTTGGACATAATGATATTGAACATTGGGCTCAAGATCCTGGATTTGATGTTGGAGGATATTTAAAAAATAGATTTAAAACTACTAATCAAACAGATCCAGCATTAGAAAATGTAGACCAAGATGCATTAGTTGCAGAGCAAGTTATGTTATCTGATGCTATTACAGAAAACAATGCTCCATTTGTAGTACCTTCTCCAGCTCCAGCTATAATTCCTCCTGTGCCAGATAAAGAACAAGTAAAAACTGCATCACCGCTACCTGCAGCAATACCTGTTTTAGCTCAGGGATATGATGAAATTGTACAACTTCTTAATGATGATATATTAAAAGAAGGTGATGTAATAAAACCAAAAGAATTAATTACAGATGAAGTTGTAAATGTTGTGTTAGATAGAGAAAAACAAGCTGAATTTATAGCTGAAGGAAAATCTATAATTGAAGCTACTCGAGGAGCACTTGGTATAAGAAATATGCTAGGAATTCCTATTAATAGTCTTAAATCATATAATGAAAGTGTAGGCAAAAAATGAGTTTAAATAATAAAGAACTTGAAAATATAGCTGCACAAGATAGAAGAGCTCTTCTACTAGGAACTGTTCGAGGAACTGGTTTTGAAGATGCGTCAGGCGAAAATCCATCAGCTGATTATTTCTTTGAACAGGGCACTGAAAAAAGTACACGTGGTGTTTCGATTCATAATTTAGAAACTGATGTAAGTACTGTAATTGGCCGTGAAGATATATCATTGACACATTCAACGCCATCTGACGCCGCGCAGGTTTCAATTAAAACAACACCAAAAGGTCATGTAGCATTATATGATGATACAATTGGAAGTGAAAGAATTCTTTTAAAACATCTATGTGGTGCAGGTGTTGAAATAAAACCAGATGGCTCTATTATTGTTAATGCAAGAGGCAATAGAGTCGATTTAATAACTGGTAATCATCATTTATTTACAGAAGGTAATGGAAATCTTACGTATTCAGGTGATTTAACTATGAATATTGGTGGAGATTTTAATCTTGATGTTGGAGGAAATTATAATTTAAAAGTTGGAGGTCATTGGATTGTAAATGTCTTCGGGTCTTATACTAAACGAATTATTGGCATGATGGCTGAAACTATTCAAAAAGTAAAAAGTACTACGGTATTAAAAGATGTTACAAATACATTTCTTGGAAAACTAAGTACTTCAGTAAAAGAAGATTATGAATTTATTGTAAGAGGTGAATCAGATTATAACCACAAAGGATCTACAACTCTTACATCACAAACTGAAATATCTTTAAGTTCTCCTAATATCAATATTGTTGCTCAGGATTTAACTGCTACAGGTAATACTGGAACTATTGGTGGTGAGAATATTGTAATGTATAATTATAATATGTTTACTGGCCATTCAATAAATGCGATCGATACAATCACTTCAAAAAGTATGTACGCTATTGATACTTTAAATTCACAAACAATAACTGGAACAAGAATTAATTCAACATCTATGCATGCTTCAACATTTCATGGTAGTTTAAACGGAACTGCATTACAAGCTAATATTACAGCCGCTCAAAATTATCCAGATACAGATCCGGGTGGAAACACTGCGGGCACTGCTTATGCTTATACAAGTACTACTCAGGACGCTGTAGATGTGACTGCAGCAAATACTACAAAGGGACCAAAGAAATGGCCAACTGACGCTGATAATGATTTTGGGCCAAGTGGATTAGATAATTTAAAGCCATTGCCAACCGCAACTACTTCGTCTATATTCTTGGATAAATCTGCATATATGGTACAATCAGTTTTTGTAGATGACGATGATGGCATATATAATTATATGGATAAAACAGTTACAACTGCTGGAGTTACAGATAAACCACTTACTACATCTGAAATAAGAATTAAATTGCGAAATCCTGCAAATAAATCTAACTTAGCATTTGTTAATGAGTGTATTGCAAATGATACGCTATCCTCTTCATATGCAGAAAAAGTCCCACCACATGTAAATAGATTATTAGGAAAGAAAACTCAAGCACGAATGGGTTCTAATACTATTGGAGCTGCTGATCCAGGAGCTAAAACTATTAGATATAAACCAACAGACACATCTAAAAAGCAAATTAAATTTATTGTTCCTGAAGCTCAATATAATCCAAATAATATAAAAGACATTAAGATGGGTACGCTTCTTTCACCTGGAATACCAGTAGCCAAATTCTTTCCGAACTCTGAAACAATGAATGATATGAGTCAAGTCGAAAGACATAGAATGGCAAGAAATTTAGTTGCAACTGTCAAATTATTAAAACTAGTAAAAATACCAAAGTTTATGGAAGGCTTTAATATAAAGATAGTTGAAGGAGTGCAGAAATTAGGAACAACAGATGTTTCTGCACCAAGTGATTCTATAACAAAATTATCTGCGACGGGAAGAGTAGTTGGTTTTGAAGTACGCAACTCAAGAAGTGGCGATCTATCTCCAGGCGTTACATTTGATTTAGCAGCATATTTAAAAGATAATGCTGAATACGATAAATTAATAATGTCTTATGACACTTATGAAATTGATGAATTATCTTCTGGCGAAAAAATATTGTATGCTAGTATTATTGTAGTAATGCCAGAAATACCTCAGAATTATAATATTACTTTTAAACAAGAAATAGAAACTCACTTTAATAATGAAGTTCAATCAACTAAAGATTTAATTGAAATCTCTTTAAGTGAAGCGGGAGCAGTTGAATTTGAAGAACCGACAACGCCAGCGATCACTAATGAAGGTTTAAAGAAAATCAAAACGAAAAATGGTTTTTACACATTTGTTTCTGCTGCTGTATGGAATAACTTTCAAGCATTTATTAATAAGCTTGAAGGACCAGAATATAATTATGAAATCAAAACTCTTGATGGATACGCGACTACTACTCAAAAATATTCAAATCTTTCAAATGAGTTTACTGGTAAAGACTTATGGACATCAAATGCATCTGGATTAGGAATAAACATAAATATTTCTCAGAATTTAAAAGGTACTACATTAGTTCATGATTTTCCTGATGCAATATCAAATATTGCTCAAGCACATGGTCTTGGCTGGGGTGGTGATTTTTCTGTGTATAAGGATGCTAGTTTATTTTCTATGAGAGATGAAGAAGGTGGATCTATACCAGCGGCGAGAACAAATAAAGTTTATGAAACTGCCGAAACAAAAGCTGAAGCAGCAAAACCAGTTGAAGAGAAGAAACAAGTACCAGAACCAAAACCAAAGAAAGCTGGAACTAGAACAAAATTGCCATTTGGTACTTATGGTAGTATAGAAGAATTAGAAGCTGCAGCAAAAGCTGGTAAACATGCTCCAGGAAGTAGTCTTACATATCATGATGTTGAAGGTGAAAAAGCGTGGTTTAGAGATTATGGATACAATGACGGTACTTTTGGTCCTACACAATATAGAGTGTATATAAGTAGAGCCATTCCATCTAATCATCGATATATCGCGACTGAAGTAGGATCTTATCAAGAAGAGATGATACGGAATTCAACTGGATCAGGAAGCCTTAATTGGAGTACAAGTTAACAAATAAATGTATAAATAGAATAAACAATAGAAGATAAACAAAATGGTAACAAGAGCTTTTGCAACAGAAGACGGCGCTTTATCTACTCCAAGTATTATTACTTCGGGGACGCGGCTGAGCAAGGATATTAATCTATCATTTAATAAAAAAACTAATGGTGATATTTTTAAAAAAGAAGAAGCTGCATCAGTTAAACAGGCTGTAAAGAATTTATTAATGACTAATAAATTTGAAAAACCGTTTTCACATGATTTTGGCGCTGACTTATCAGGTTTATTATTTGAATTAAATGATGATTTAATAGAAGATGATGTAAATGAAGAAATTGCAATTGCAATAAAAAATTGGGAACCAAGAGCTAAGCTTATAAATGTTCAATCAGTAATTCAACCAGACTTAAACAATATTTTTTGTAGAATAGAGTTTCAAGTAATTTCAACAGGCTCAATAGAAGTCATTGAAACATCAGTAGCGAGGCTAAGATAAATGGCAACTAATATTACATCAACACAGCTTGACTTTGAAAATATTAAGTCTTCATTAAAAACTTTTTTCAAAGCAAAATCTGAGTTTTCGGATTATGATTTTGAAGCATCGGGTTTAAATAATATCTTAGATGTATTAGCATATAATACACACTACAATGGACTTATAGCTAATTTTGCATTAAACGAATCATTTCTTGATACTGCTCAGTTAAGACCTTCGGTTGTATCACATGCAGAAATGCTTGGTCTAGATGTTGCATCAAAAACATCTTCAAAAGTTACATTAAGAGTAAGCATCAACACCGGTTTAGTTGTAGGAAGACCTACTTCAATTCTCCTTCCTTCTGGTTTTACTTTTAATACCACTATTGATGGTAACGCATATCAATTTCATACTAGACAAAAATATACTGGTACAGAAGCAAATGGCGTATATACATTTACAACAGATACTGGTGTTCAAGAAATTACAGCATTTGAGGGTAAAGTAACTACAAAAACTTTTTATGTTGGTGAGACATCTGATAGACAAGTTTATATAATACCAGATCCAAATATGGATATTAAAACTGCAGCTGTAGATGTATATAATTCTACAACATCAGAAGATTTTGACACTTATACTGAATTAAGTAGAGCAGTAACAGTAGATTCTACTTCAGCTTATTATACATTAAGAGAAATGCCTAATGGATATTATGAGTTAAATTTCGGTGATGGTGTATCATTTGGTAGAGCACCAGTTGCTGGTAATAAAATTATTGTTAATTATCTTAGTACAGGAGGATCTGCTGGTAATGGTGGAGTTACATTTACAGCTAATGATACCATTGGTGTACTTGGTCAAAGTTACCCTGTAAATGTTGTTGCAATTACAAAATCTATTAGTGGGGCAGCATTACAATCTATTGATACTATTAAACAGTTAGCTCCAGCAGCATTTGCTACTCAACAAAGATTAGTCACTGCATTAGATTATGAATCAATGATTAAAGCTAATTTTCCACAAATAGAAGCAGTAGCTTGTTGGGGTAGCCAAGATAATATTCCAGTTGATTATGGATGTGTTTATATTAGCACACAATTTGCCGATACTACTACAGTTGCAGAACGAACAGATATTAAAGCAAATATAGTTAATACATATGCAAACAATCTTGGAATTATGGCTATTGGAACAAAATTTGTAGATCCAGTAGTTTTAAATTTTGAACTAGATACAAGAGTTCAATGGGATCCTAATCTTACTGGGCTAAAATCTGGTAATATTGAGGGTAGAATAAAAGAACTTATTACAAATCATTTTAATACAATATTAAAAGGATTTGGTAAAACCTTTAGAAGATCGACATTACTAACTCAGATTGATGCATATGATCAATCAATTCTTTCTTCAAGCATGGATGTTAGACTTCAAATTGAATTTAAACCAATATTAAATTTACAAGATACTTATAGCATATATTTTCCAATAAGATTAGAACAACCTGGTTTAGATACTTATAGTATTACATCTACATCTTTTACATATGGTGAAAATAATACTATTGCAAGAATAAGGAATAAATTAAATACTACAATACTTCAAATCATTGATGCAAATAGTTCAGTGTTAGTTGACAATGTTGGATCTTACTTTCCACAAAGTGGATTAGTACAATTAAATGGATTTACACCAAGAGCAATTATTGATGGTTCAACAAGCATTAAAATTTCAGCTACTCCTCAAGATCAAACATCGGTTAAACCTCTTAGAAATTATATTTTAAAAGTTGCTGAAACAAATTTAGTTGTCGGTGTTACAGTTGATTACCAAAATACAAATATAGTATTAAATAGTTCAAGTGGTAGATCTGTGGTAGGTACATCATCAACCGGTAGTTCCAGTGCATCATCTAGCGGTTCTGGCGGAGGCGGGTATTAATAATGTCAAATGGCCGCGAAAGAACATTAAAAGATTTTAATAGACTTCCATTAGAATTACACAGAAGTTCTGTAAAAGAAATCTTACCAGAATATTTTATTACAGAATATCCAAATATTATTTTATTTTTAGAATATTATTATGACTTTATGGATGACCGGGATGAATTTGGTGGTTTAATAAAAGATATTTACACATGTAGAGATATTGAAGATAATTCTTTACATCAATTAGATTTATTGTTAAATGAATTTGCTTTAGGTGTGGGCATTAAAAAATTCCCAGTTAAACCAAGAGAAATTATTCGCAATTTTGCAAAGTTTTATCGAGTAAAAGGTTCTAAATATTCATCTGAAGGTTTTTTTAGAGCTTTCTTTTTAACTGATGCAGAAATACATTATCCAAAAAATGATTTGTTTTATCTTAATGATAGCAGTTCTGAAATTGGCGTTGAACAGCAAAAAGTTTTACAAGACGGTGGAATATATCAGTTATTGTCACACCTTATTAAAACAGATAGAGGTATGCCAGAATGGGAAGAGTTATATAAGAAATTTGTACATCCTGCAGGTTTTCATTTAGCGGCGGAAATAGTAATTCAAGACCCTGCACTTAATGCTGTGGTTTCAGCCCAGCCTGTACCATTTGCAGATACTTTTCCATTCTCTGTAATTGGTAGTGCAAATATATCAAATAATTTTTTATATGATTCACTTGGAACAAGACCAGTCGAAGATACTTTACAATTAGTTGATATTACTGCTCTTGTATCAGAAACAATCCATGCAACTAATTATAATTATCGATTACATGTTAGGCCATTAGGTGAAGATATTTATTTAAATAGAACTTTAACTCAATTAGTTGCAGCATATCCTACTATATATGCTTGGGGAGCACAAACACGACAAAGTTGGAATATAACAACTGATAGCGCTACTTTAATTAGAGCTGATAGTAACCCATCGCTTCATCTTGGAAATGGTATTGATTCTTATAGTTACTATGGAACATATCCATCATTCTATGCTGGCACGGGAGATAATCCAAGTTATATGAAAACTCCATATCCATCTATTATTACCACATCGCTTGCATATGCTGAACTTGGCGCATCGCATTTTGCTGCAGATTCTGATATGACACAAGCTTATCCACTTTATGATTCGGATTTAAGACCATAAAGGCAAAAAAACTATATAAATATAACCAACAACAGAAGAATTAATATTTTTAGTATTACAATTTGAACATATTAAGATAGGAAATAAACTATGGTAGCTATCGTCACTGATGATTTAAAATTTAACATCTTAAACGCTTTATTAGCTGATTACAATTCAGTTGGTAGTGAGTATTATATTGGAATTGGCAGATCTGAACAATGGGATAGTAATGACGCCGCAACCACTCCATTAAATTCAAAATTTGATGCAGTTGAATTTAAAGAAAAACTTCAAGCTGTTAAAAAAGTTGAAGCAGCTAGTTTTATTGTACCAAGACAAGATTGGGTATATGGAACAGTTTATCCACAATGGGATGATCGCCGTGCAGGAAATTTAAGCGTTAGTAAAAGATATTATGTTCTAACAGATAATTTCGGTGTATATATTTGTTTGAGAACAGGTAAAAATAAGCAAGGAGTTCCTGGACCATCTCTTGTTAAACCTAGTGGCAATGAAAATGTTTCTCCATTTTCTACATCTGATGGTTATGTATGGAAATTTCTTTATACAATTAGTGCTTTGAAAGCAAATTTCTTTTTATCTTCTCAATATATGCCTGTTCATATTCAGGAAACTGCGCCTGATTCTAACTCCACTGGTATTGAGATTAAACAATATGAAATTCAACAAAATGCTCAACCGGGTAGAATTACTTCTTTTGTGATGACTAATAACGGAAGTGGATATGGCACTGCTGGTGCATTTCCTAATCTTGTTCTTAGAGGTAACGGTGCACTGACATTCGGCGATTCAGCCGCAAACTTTTTAAAACCTATCATTGATTCAGATAATGGAACAATTACAGCAATTCAAACTCGGTCACTTGGTGCTTCTTTAAATTATTTAGATAGTTATGATTATGCTGAACTTATTATTTTACCAGATGGCTCTGGCGGAGACAGCGCAACGGCGAGACCAGTGGTAGGTCCAACTCCAGGATTTGGAGCTGATCCTAGAAAAGATTTAAAAGCTGATGCAATAATGTTTAGATCTAAAATTTTAGATAATGATAATGATTTTATTTTATCTCAGGATTTTAGACAAATTGGTCTTATTAAAAATCCACTTCAACCCGATTCTACAGGTCTTTTTACAGCGCTTACTGGCATAGCTACAAGAAATATGAAATTATCATCTTACACAGTTGCATTTAGTAAAGATCGTAGAATTAAAGGCGTAAGCTCGAATGCACAAGCGTATATAGATAATGTAGATTCAAGTGTCTCTGGCGGATCAAGAATTCACTATCATCAATCTCCTGATACAGGATTTAAATTATTTAATTCAGGTGAAAATATTCAAGAAGTAGATGGAAATGGTGAAGGTGTAATGGAATCATTTGACAATAACGCTGAAGTTGATAGATTAACTGGAGATATATTATATTTAGATAATAGAGCATCAGTTCAACGAACTGCAAACCAATCCGAAGACATTAAAGTCATCATCCAACTATAAAGTAGAGTAATAATATGACAGTAACTTTTTCAGAAAATTTAATGAATGCTACCTATAAAGATGATTTCTCCGATAGTGACGGGTTTAAAAGAATTCTTTTTAATCCTCGGCGAGCTTTACAGGCCAGAGAATTAACTCAGTCTCAAACTATTATTCAAAAAGATATAGAGCGATTTGGTAGAAATATCTTCAAAGAAGGAGCAATGGTTAATCCTGGTGGCATTAGTATTAATGCTAATATTGAATTTGTTAAATTACAACCTAGCGTTTTACAAGCGCCAGCAATTGCTTGGCCTGCTGGTACATTAGCTGTCCCAGGCGCTATATTTAATGGATTAACATCTGGTATTAGCGCTGAAATTATTTCTGCTGAAAGTGGTGACGGGACTGCAAGTTGTCCACCTACACTCTATATTATATATCGAAGTGGAGGATCACAAACCGCTGGAACATCTTCATTAAGATTTTTACCAGATGAAACGATTCAAATAGACAATGGTAGTGAGTCATATAAAATTAAAGCTAATCATACAACTGCTGATCCTTCATATGGTCAAGGTGTACGACTATCAGTTGCAGCAGGTGATTATTTTACGCAAGGGCATTTTGTTCACGCCAAATCGCAATCAAAAATTATTTCAAAATATAGTAACGATTTTACAGGAATTGTAGGATTTAATGTAGTTCAAGATATTGTTACAGCATCTGACAACGTTTCATTATTTGATAATCAAGGACAATTTCCAAATATTTCTGCTCCTGGAGCTGATCGTTATAGAATAACGTTAACACTTGCAACTAAACCATCTACTCCAGGTTTAGAAACATTTATGTATATTGCAAATATAATTAATTCTGTAATAGTTGAACAAGCAACTGGCTTTAATCAATACAATAAAATTAATGATTTAATTGCTCAAAGAACTTCTGAAGAATCTGGTAATTATGTGGTAGATCCATTTTATTTAACATATGATTCTGGATCAGCTTCAACACTTAATGCAGTATTAAGTCCAGGTAAAGCATATGTGAATGGACATAGAATTAATCGTCCCACTCAAACAACATTGTCCGTTAATAAAGCAACTTCATTTGCTGGAAATACTTCAACTGGCGATATTAGTTCTATTCCTGCAGAATATGGAAGTTATGTAATTGTATCGGCATTTGTTGGCGCATTACCTATGGATTCACCAAGTGGTAATCAAAAAACTACATTTCCAGCAGTCAATATTTACAAAGCTGATGATTCAATATTAGGAACTTGTAGAGTACGTCATGTAGATGCACCCGCGGCATTTGGTTCAAACTTTAGAGTCTTTATATTTGATGTAGTAATGACAGGTACAAATAGCTTTAGAGATGCAGTTAAAATTGGTCCTAGTACAAGTGCTCGTTCAACATTAGTATTAGAAGGAAGCCCTGCTGGAGCAGTTCTTAAAGAAGCAAACGATAATAATTTATTCTTTGAAGTCCCTCATAAAAGACCTAAAGATATTGCAATTGTTAATATAACAGTAATGAGAAAATTTACTGGAACACCTTCGAGTAATTCCATAACACTTACAGGACTTTCTGGAGAAGTATTTGATAATACTGGTGATTGGATTGTAATGCAAGGTGGAACAGTTACAACAGCAGCAACAATAGGATCACCGGGTAGTCAAACAATTCAAATTACTGGGTTGCCTCATGCTACTAATGCTGTTGAAGTATTGGCATACGTTAAAAAATCAAGTAATATCGCTATTAGATCAAAAACAATTTCTGCTAATCAACAAAAGACAATTGCTATTGCTGTTAGTGGTGGTATTGGAACTGTAGATCTCGATCAAAACGATATTATTGCAGTAACAATGATTAAAGCTGGATCTTCAAGTGGTGCTGATGTAAGTGATCAATTTGTAGTCGATAATGGTCAGCGAGATGGCTTTTATGGTCTTGGGAAATTAATAAGAAAATCTACAAGCGGTCTTACAGGTAATGTTTATGTTGAATTTACATATTATCAACACGGTGGTGGGATTTGTTTTGCAGTAGGATCTTATCCTAATTTGCCCGCAGCATATGGCGATATTCCAGAATATATTATGAGAGATGGAACAGTAGTTCAATTAAGAGATGTAGTAGATTTTAGATCAGCAATTGCACCAGGTGGAACAGTATATAGCGACACTGGTGGAGCAACTGGCGGCGTAGTTAATGAATTACCTCAAAATGATACACTTGTAAATGTTAGAATCGAACATTATCTACCCAGACAAGATAGAATCATTATAAATTCTGAAGGTATTTTAGAAAACTTAGAAGGAACGCCAGCAGATAATCCAGTATTACCATCTCAACCACCTAAATCTTTAGAATTATATAGATCGTCACTTAACGGTGGTACAATTTCTCCTTCTGACATGGTCGTTAAGTTTATTGAAAATAAAGGTTATACCATGAAAGATATTGGTAAAATCGATAAGCGAGTAGATCTACTTGAAGAAACTGTATCACTTAGTTTATTGGAACTTGATACAAACGCCTTTGAAGTAGTTGATGGTAGTGGAAATAATAGAACTAAATCTGGATTTCTTGTAGACAATTTTAAAGATTTATTTCATTCAAATATTAATTCAGTAGAATATAGAGCTTCAATTAATCCAAAAACTATGACTTTACATCCGTCATTTACTGAATACAACGTAGGACTTATTTACGATGCTGCAACTTCTTCTTCAAGGACTGTTAGTGGTGTAGATACTCCAGATACTGTTCTAAGAGGCGATAACGTTTATATTAAATATACAGATGTTTCATATATTACTCAAACAACTGTATCTCGTACAGAAAATGTTAATCCATATATGATTTCCGTTTATAGTGGATCAATGACGTTATCTCCTCAGTCAGATGAATGGAAAGTAGGTCAACGAGCGGCAGCAAAAGTAATAGATGGTGGAACAAGATTAAATCTCGATCAAGCACTTCTCTTTGATCAATCAGAGTGGGGTTGGTTAGGTAACGACCTTGAAGGTCTTGAAGTAGGGAATGAAACTACAGTAGCAGGAACTACACAATCATCTAGTCGAGCATTCTCTCAGACCAGTGGAAGATTAACAGTTTGGGGATTTGATCAAACCACAAGTTCAATTGTAAATAGAGTAGTAGCTTCTGAAACTATTAGAACATCATTAGGTGATAGAATTATTGATGTAGCAGTTATACCATTTATGAGAAGTAGAAAAGTTAGTTTTGAAGCGATTGGATTGCGGCCAAATGCATATCATTTTGCATATCTTAATAACTTTAAAATGAATGATTTTGTTAGAAGTACTGGAAACTTTGATAGAATTAATTCAGCAAGAGTTGAATTTGAATCACCAAATAATCTTACAACTCACCCAGATGGATCTGGTGCTTTACTTAGTGATGCACTAGGAGGAATCTCAGGATCTTTTTTTATTCCTAATAATAGTACAACTAAATTTAGAACTGGTAACTCTAATTTTATGTTACTTGACGTTACAGAAACAGCAGCCAATGGTGGTTTGTCAGGATCATCAGCAATAGCATCATATAACGCTGCAGGTGCTCTTGAAACTTTTCAAGAAGAAATATTGTCTACTCGACATCTTACTGTAGTTGGCGGTAGAGTTTCAAGTAGTAGTAGAGTAGTAACTGGATCTAGATTGCAACCTATACCAGTTGTGCGTAGGCAAAGGGATCCTTTAGCGCAATCGTTTTATATTCCTCAAGACGAAGGTATATTTGCCTGCAAAGTTGATTTATATTTTAAAACAAAGCATGCTACATTACCAGTATGGATTGAATTAAGACCTCTTGTAAATGGCTATCCATCATCAAATACAATTGTACCAGGATCCAGAAAATATTTATCGCCTGGAAATGTTAGTATTTCTGATGATGCAAGTCTTTCAACAACATTTACCTTTGATGAACCAATCTACTTATCTGGTAGAACAGAATACGCAATTGTTTGTATATGCGACAATACAGATTATTTATTATGGACATCATTTATGGGTGACTGGGAATTAGGTTCAACTGCAAGAAGAATTACAAAACAACCATTCTTAGGATCTTTCTTTAAGTCACAAAACAGTACAACTTGGGAAGCTTCTCAAGAACAGGATATGAAATTTACATTATATAGAGCTGATTTTGCTACTAATATACAAGCAGTTGCTCAACTTAATACAGCAGATCTACCTCTTGCACTATTAGGTCCTAGCCCAATTCTAACAAATACTTCAGCTCCAACTTCAATAAGAGTTTTCCATAAGAATCATAATTTATTTGTTGGAGATAAAGTTGCTATTACTGGAGCAATAGCAGTTGGTGGTGTTACAGCCGTTCAACTTAATGTTACTCATACAATAACACACATAGACCCAACAGGATATAAAATTACATTAGCAGCTGGATCAGCTACTTCAGCTGCTCAAGGTGGCGGTAGTGCAGTATTTGCAACTAAAAATATTCAAGGGAATACTTTATATCCTATTGTTCAAACGCTCAATCCACCTTTAACAAATGTAATTCCAAAAGCAAGCATTTATAGTGGATATTCTAATGTTGCATTAGAAACGCCATATGTTGCGCCAGCTGGAGGATATACCGATATAGCGCTTAATCAAAAAAATTATTTTGAAAATCCAATAATGGTATCAAACGCAGTAAAAGAAGACACTGCAACAGGTATTGGTGGATTAGGTGGAGTTAATACTGGATCTTTAAGAATAGCATTAAGTACAACAAGCTCATTTGTTTCTCCAGTAATTGATTTGCAAAGATGTTCATTAGTACTTACTAAAAATGAAATAGATAGACCAGCAGCATCAGCTACTTCTGGTCAAAACGTAGTCTTTGATTATGCTGCAGAAACTACTCCGTTTAGCGGAAGTGCTCTGGCTAAACATATTACAAAACCTGTAACGTTAACAAATACTGCAGTTGGTTTAAAAGTAATGTTGGCAGCAAATAGACCAACTGGTGCTTTATTTGACGTATATTTTAAAACAGGTACAGAAGATACTATATTGACAGATATTAATTGGACACTTGCTACACTTGAAGCACCAGTTTCAATATCAGATGATCCATATTCATACAAAGAATATAATTATTTGATTGGTGGAACTGGTGGATCTATTCCAGCATTTACTACGTTTCAAGTAAAAGTAGTATTTTTTGCTAATAATAGTTCCAAAGTTCCGACAGTTAAAGATTTAAGAGTTATAGCATTAGGTGTTTAAAGTGAAAAGTAAAATAAACAGTATAAAAATTCAAGGCCATCCACATTTAGTTAAAGATTTAAATAGCGGGGCCATATTAAATATTAATAGTGATGCTATAAATAGAGCTAGAATGAAGAAAAAATCAGACGCTGAAAAAGAAAAAGAACTTGCCGAGTTAAAAAATGATGTAAGCGAAATAAAACAAATGCTGGCACAAATAACAAAGAAAATGGTAGATCAAAATGGGTAGAAGAATAAGCGTAAATCTAAGTGACACAATTAATGGTTTTCGAGTAAAAACTAATGCTATTAGTAATTTAATAGGCGACTTAGATGATCTTAGTTCTGACTATGCTGGCCAGGATTCAGATATAGTACAAGCTTTAAATTATAGTAAAAATGTACGTCGTAGTTATACCGCAGCAGGTGGTATTAAAAAAATTAGCGCAGGCGGGTTTATTACTGGTGACTCAAGTGGCTCATTTAGCGTATCGGCAGGACACGGTTTAACTCAACTTGATAGTGGTCTTGAATTAGCTGATATGCCAGGAAACACTGTTAAAGTAAGAGATTCCGCTACTACTGGTATATCAACTGATAAAGTAGTTATTAACGAGCAAATTTTAATCGGTGATGGAACTGGTTTTACAGCTGCCGCTTTATCTCAAGATGTTCTTATGACAAATGCTGGTGTTGTTACAATTCAACCTGATGTTGTAACCTATGATAAAATGCAAGACATCGTAACTGCAAATAGAGTTCTTGGTAAAGCAACAGCTGGAACAGTTGAAGAAGTACAAATCCAAACTGCTATGATATCAAATGACCAAGTAACTAATGTTAAGCTAGCTAACATGCCAGCAGTAACGATGAAAGTAAATGCAACAGGATCAGTAGCTGATCCACAGGATTTAGCACTTGGAAATAATACAATTGTTGGTAGATTAGGTTCAGGTGTTATTTCTACTTTAACAGTTGGTACTAGTACGGTAGTTGGTCGCACACTATCTGGTGATATTATAGCAGCTCAGGCAGAAACAGATCAAATAGCTGATGATGCTGTGACTAATGATAAGCTTGCTAATATGCCAGCGAATTCAGTAAAAGTTGGAAATAGTTCTTCAGCAGCAGATCCTTCAGATATTACAGTAGCAGACACTCACATTCTAATTGGTAATGGTTCAGGTTTTACCGCCGCAGCATTATCAGGCGATGTTCTTATGACAAATGCTGGCGTATGTACAGTTTCTGGAGGTAACGCTGATTTTGTAAAAGTTGATGAAAAAAATGACAATGTAAATTACCAAGTATTATTTAGCGATAATCATGGCACAGATTATCAAAAACCTTATATTGATACTGATAATGCACAAATGATGTACAATCCATCAACACAAACATTGACCGTGGCAAATTTTTCTGGTAATGCAACGACTGCAAATTATGCTGACCTTGCAGAAAAATATACTACAAGCGAAGAGCATCCAGTTGGAACAGTAATGATGGTATCATCAAATGAAACTGAAGAAACAGCAGCATGTACTGCAAATGGAATTCCTATGGGCGTGGTTTCAGCTGATCCTGCATATTTAATGAACGCAGATATAGATGGACAAGCACTTGCTCTTAAAGGACGTGTTCCAGTTAGAATAGTTGGAGCTGTTAATAAAGGTGATCCTGTATATGCTCACCATAATGGCTGTGCAGGTAAAGAATTTAATGGCTTTGCACCAGATGGCTCTCATGCTGAAATAGTAGGTATTGCTTTAGAATCATCAATTGTAGCAGAAGAAAAATTGATAGAATGTGTCCTTAAAGTGTAAATAACTGTTTACAATATACTCAAAATGTAGTATAATAAAGAATATTCTTTAAAGGGAAGGTAGTATCTAAATAGCCGTTTACATTTAATTAAAAATGGTATATAATTTAATTATGATTAATAAATCCCAACTCATATCTGCACTTACTGCAAATCATATGTATGAACAAAATATGGTTTATGCTATAGATGAACATGGTCTTGTGCAACTAATTAATAGCTTTAGTGATTTTTGCAAAGCACAAAAACAAAACCATTCTATAAAAATTGAACGTATGGAAAATTTTAATTCAACAATATATGAATATTGTTGGAAAGTAAAAACTGATTGGGAACATGAACAACATGTTACATGTCATTTATTTTTTGCATCAGCTGGGTCTTATTCTTTTAGCATGCACACCGATCCAGATGATGTTATTATATATTGCTGTGAAGGATCTAAGTCTTTAATAATTAATGATAAGCCATTGACTATTAGTTCAGGAGAATATATACATATACCAGCTTATACTCCTCATCAAGCATTAAATAAAGATGAAGCATTGACACTGAGCTTTGGTTTAGAAAATTATACAGAGGATAAAATTAATAATGAACTGGCTGATGTATCTCAAAACAACGGAAACATGTCAGCTTAATTGTGCGCATTGTTTTACGAGCGGAAGAAGTGGTCAAAAGATTTATTGGAATACTGATAAGCTAGTTGACTGGATTCATAGATTTAGAAAAGAAAAACCTGCTCCACATGATTCTATTCATATGGAATTTCATGGTGGTGAACCGTTTCTTGTACCAGTTGGTCAGATGCGAAAAGTATACGATGCATGCAATGGTTTATGGGATCATATGTCTTGGGGGGCAACAACTAATCTGGTATTTAAATTAAAAGATGAGCATAAAGAATTTATTAAAGGGCCGCTCGGTAATAGATTAGGTACATCTTGGGATCGTAAGATTCGATTTGAAAATAGTGCACAATATAATCTTTGGCATAAAAATGTAAAAACATTGCTTGCTGAAGGAGTAACTATTCGCCTGTTTATTAGTCTTACTAAAGATACTCTTGCTAAAGATCCTATAACGCTATTAAGATGGTGTAGGAGATTAGGTGTTCAAGAAGTTTCTCTTGAAAGATTAACTAATAATGGTAGCGCAAGAAAAGCATCAGAAATCTTTCCAAGCAATGCAGAACTCGATGCGTATTTTTTAAAAATGCATATTCAAAGTGAAGAGCACGGAGCACGAGATTGGTTTGAAAATGACTTTTTAGAAAATGTCTATGCTAAGTTTGAAAAGACTATGACTACATGTGGAACATTTTGTAGAGATTGTGAGCAAAAACTATTTACTATAAACGGTGATGGTACTATTGCGGGATGTCCAAATAGTGCGCCTGAACAAGCCTTTGGAAGTTTAGATGATTCAGTTGATGTATTGTTAAAAAGTCCAAAAAGAATTCGTACTATATTAGAAGAAAAAATGCGTAATCCTAATTGTTTATCTTGCCCTGTATCTAGATTTTGTGGTGGAGACTGTCATCAATTAGGATGGGATGGCGATATTTGCGGAGCACCAAAAAGTTTAATGATGGAACTCGCAAAACATGTATAAATACACATATATAAAGAAAGAGGATTGAAATGGCTACATTAACGAATCCAATTACAGCACAGAATATAATAGATAGATTTGCGGATTTTGCTCCAGCAAGTGCAAATTCTGGGATTGTTTGGGGTACCAACTCTGTTCCGTTTAGTGGATTTGCTACATCATATTTTGGTGGAACGACTGCTGGGAGAAGCATTGGAATTAGCGGATCTACTATAGCCGGAAATCCAATTAATGCTTCTACTATTAATACAGCAATTGAAAATGAAACCGCTGCGTATACTCAAATTAGAAATTTAAATGCAACACGAACAGTGACAGGCGTTAGTGGTAATACAGGAACATATCCTAATCCTGGACAAATTTTTAATCAAACAGCAAAAGCATATTTAAGTAGTAGTTATGTACAAACGTTATCTGCGGCTGGAGTTACTTTAACTGCTGGTAGTCAAATTGCTTCAGCTGGCCTTGAAGCTAAATTCACAGACTTACAGACCCGTTTTAATAGTCTAGTTTCTAATACTGTTTCTGTAAATATTAATATTTGTCATGCTAGTTGTCACACTAGTTGTCACAGCTCGAGAGGAAGAAGATGAAAGTTATTGATGTTACTGCACCATTTAGTATTGAAGATTTGAAATTGTATTTTGAAGATGATCAAACTTTTTATATGGTTGATTATGAAAATTCACAATTGCAGGGAACAAAACTATTAACATATCTTAGTAATCTAGAATTGCCATGTAATATTGGTTTTACTAATCAGAAAGATTTTGATGATCTTACTAAAGAATATCTTTTAGCTAATTTTATGATAAGTGTTCCTATTCTTGAAGAAAGAGTAATTAGTTTATTATTACAGATGAAAGGTATTAGTGAGTTAATAGAAAAAGATTTTATTGATGATAACGTTGAAATACTTACTACTTGGACAAAGAAATTAGATTCACTTTCAATTTACAATTTATACACTATTGAATGTGATGAATTAAAAGATTATGTTAAATCATTTCCAGAAGATAACACAAAAGATTTAACTGGAATAAATTTTGTAAATTTGCTAAAATATGAAAGCTTTTATTTATTTTATGCCAATGTAATTGAACATCATAAAACATATTATAAATCATACTTTAATGAGTATATGTTTAAAGGAAATAATTTATTTAGCTATTGGGCGAATGTTAATAACCCAATGTTTTTACTAACAAGCTCAATCGCCACAGGAGAACAGTTATGATACATCTGTTTAAGAAGATTTATGTAACAACAGATAATATCATCGATCTGGGATATGATCGGATTGTAGTATCACAAAATCATGGATTAGATGTTTTAGAAGATTTACAAAAAATAAATTCAGGTAAACTTATCTCATATTCATTAGAATGGAGTGGAATACTAGGATCAAAAGATGTAACATATCCAACTGCAATAGATTTATTTACTAAATTAGCAGATCACTGTGATGCTACAGATAAAAGAGTTATGATATATTGTGATGATGATTCATTGCAATTTATAATGTCAACATGGTATAAACATATTTTAAAAACGCCGACTAAAGATTCTGTTAAATCGCTTCTACAAGCACACGCATTTTTGTTTAATGTATTCTTTAGAGGTCGAACTTCTGGTAATGGCGGGGCTGGTGGCGCTGAAGAAATTTTAAAATTAACAAATTTTGATACTATTTATGATAGTGTAAAAGCAGGTACAGTCACTAAACGAAAAGCTTTTGTTAAAAAATATATCAGCTCGATTAGTGTAGAACATTTATTTGCAAATTATTTACATGATAAATCTACAAAAGCAGAACTAAAAAATGTAATAAAAATATTATTAAAAAAAGATCTAGAAAAATATTTGTATGAGTTAAAAGAAGTATTCTTTCAGCATTTCTTAACTAAAAAAGTTTCAGCTAAACTTAATTTAAATGCAACATACAATTTTGATAATATTAGTAGTATCTTAGATGATACTAGCGATATTGCTCAAGTTTTTATTAAAGATGATATGTGGGTATCAAAATATATGAGTACAGCTTCAACCAACAATAATGTTTTGTTTGATAATATTTCAGCTTCAGATCTAGTAACAATTAGAAAATTTACACAAATTATTGCTGATGGTTGGTCTCAATTTAAATTATATGATGCTGGAAAAAGTGATGTAAATAAATTAGATTTCATAGAATGTATAACTGGAGAATTTACTGATACTTTACTAGATAGTCTTATTGAAATGGAATCTACATATGATAATGAATCTGGTTCATTTTTCTCTTTAGCACTAGAAACAGTAAACCATTATTTAATACATTCTTTATTAGATGCAAAATCTAATGCGGATGAAGCCTTTTTGAGTAGGTATATAACAGTGTAATATGTCTATATATGATATATTAGAAAACAAAATAACAACTTATGGTGAGATTGTATGCTGTTTATTTGAGCACTGTAATCTTCAATGTGTCTTTTGTCCTCAAGATCATAATTCAATAGAAGGCGCTGACCGTGATTCTATCATGGCAAAAGTTCCTCAGATTGTAGAATGGATCAACAATAATAGAAGAACTCAGGCTTATAAACTACATTTAATGGGAGGAGAACTCTTTCAAGACGAATGGATAGATAAAGGTTTTCTAGAAATATATCAAGACTTTATTGATGCCATTACAACACAAACAGAACCAGATGTACATATAAATTTTATAACTAATTTATGTTTTACTAAGTCAAATATAGTAATGAATTTTTTAGAACATAATGATTTAACTATTTCTGTAAGTTACGATCCTGCTGGTAGATTTACTCCAAAGGCATATGATATTTTTGTTTCTAATATTGAAACATATAAAGATAAAATTGAAATGATTTCATTAGTTGCTACAAAACAAAACATTGCAAAAATTACAAGAGGTGATAACTTATTCACATACCTTTATAATACATATCCATGTGACTTTGATTCATTTTTACCATCAGTAAAAAATTCAAAAAAATTAATGCCAAGCGAAAGAACTCTTTTTGAGTTTAATAAACTACTTGTATCTAAATATCCTAAATGTTTAAACGTAGATCATTTCGTTAATCAAAAAATGCAAAATAAAATGATTTGCACAAGGGGTAATTCTCTTACTGTAATGCCAGATGGATCTATTCCTACCGGATGTTCTGGTGCAGTATTCTTAAAAGAAGCTCAAACTGAAGAACTTGGCGGGCCGAAAATAGTTGAAAACTTTATGACTAAATACAATTGCTTTGAGTGTGAGTATTTTGCTCGATGCCCATTTAGCTGTTTTATTAAACAAGATTATAAACACATTGAACAAGACATGGATGAATGTGTCTTTAAAGAGACTTTTAAATATGCAGATAGCCTTTATCAATCCACCACATGCTGATTGGTCATTAGCCAATAATATGACCTATTTAATAGCTCAAAGCTATTATAAGCATTTTGGAAAATACAACGATCAAATAGAATGGTTAGAATCTTCTTATAAATGGAATACTTATCAATCGTTTGATGAAGCAATTGAGCAGGTAATATCTGCTGATATAATAATGTTTTCTTCATATGCTTGGAACTATGTCATTTGTGATGGGATGGCTTCTAAAATAAAACAAAAACACCCTGAAAAATTATTAGTATTAGGTGGGCCACATATAGGAACTAATGATCCTGAGCTATTAGCAAATAGGACTCAATATGATTATATATGTCAGCCAACTAAGCCAGGTGAAATATTTATGAGAGATCTAATCGATCAATGCATTGAAGACGAGCTTGATCCCAAAACTATTTCTTGGGAGTTAAGATCTAGTATTGGTGATATTCATAATATTAGTAAAGAAGATTATTCTGTATATGAAGAGCATTCTAAGTATTTAACAAAAGCTCTCTCATACGCTCAAGAAAATAATATGGAACCATTTATTATTCTTGAAACAACTCGAGGATGTCCTTATAAATGTGTGTTTTGCGAATGGGGTGGAGGTATTAATACTAAAATTTATAAAAAAGATTTAAGTATTGTAAAACGAGACATTGATGCTATGATCAAAGCTGGATATCGAGATGCATATTTAACTGATGCAAACTTTGGTGCATTTGAAGATAGAGATATAGAAATATTTGCATATGCTTGGAATAAAGGTTTTAATCTAACTGATATATCAACTATGAAGTCAAAAGATTTAAATAGAAGAAAAAGATTAATTGATAGATGGTTTGAAGTAGTTGGTACAGATCAAAGATCGCCTAACTCAAAAGATGGTGACGACATGTGGAAAGAGACTTCAATGATGTCTATTGTTCCAACTGTATCAATTCAAAGTAGCTCTGATATTGCTATGAAATTGGCAGAAAGAGTTGATTTGAATTCAGAAGATAAATTAGAATTAAGTAAGTACATTAACAAAAGATGCAGTGAAAATGGTTTTCCTATTCCGTCATTAGAATTAATTTTAGCGATGCCAGGATCTACAATAGATGATTTCTATAAAGAAATGGATTACATATGGAATTTTCAAGCTTTTGGATCGTACCGGCATGACTATATGTTTTTGCCTGATTCTAGACTTAATTCCCAAGAATATAAAATTAAACATGATATTAGAACAGTAGAAGTATTTACTGATATTGTGGATGAACAAGGGACTGATAGTTGGAGTGAATTATATAAAAATAAAAGATCATATTTTAGAACTATGGCGTCATGCTTTTCATTTACAGCTGAGGAAATGCATGAGATGTGGTTTATGAATAATGCAGGCAATTACTTACTACAACATTTTTATCCAGCGTTTGAAAATGATTTAACACCTCCAGTTTTTGCTAAAGAAGCATACAAAATTATAATAGAGTTAGATAACTGGGATAATATATACTATGAGATCAGAGATATTTTTAATCCAAATTCACCGCCGAAAAGCATAAGACAATTAGGAGATAAATTTAGAACTGAAACTATACATGAATTTTTAGAAAAAAATAAAATTATAATTATGTCGGAGGTAAGCAAAATATGTGCATAAAAGATATTCACACAAAAGGATATGTTAAATTGCGAGAAGCCGAAGGGTTGACATTAATTGGAGCAGATAATTTTAAGCTTTTAAACACAGAAGAAAGAGCAAGAGATAATGGTGAAAAAGATGTTGATCCATTACTTGCTACTAAACTTGATATGTTTGGTCAATACTTATACAATAAATACATTTTACCGGAATGGCCAAAAGCTGTTTTTAATAAGTATTTAATATGGGATGGTGTTGATAAAGATAACCAAGGTTGGCACACCGACATGTTTGAAAAATATGATGTGTTTTTCTTATATTATTTAGATGATACATTTGTTGAGACTGGTGGCAATATAGATTTTAAATGGAATAAATCAGAAACAATTTCGTTTCAGCCAAAAGCAGGTGATTTATTCATGGTATCTAATATACGTGGATTCTGGCATAAAGCTGGCAAATCTTCAATACAACGAAGGGTATGTTCATTTGACTTTAATACAAATAATAGTTGATAAAAAAGAAACTCTTTGTAAAGAAAGAGATTTAACAGCAGAATTGTATAATCTTTGGATTACTAAATTGCATGATTTTGAAGATGATAACAATAAGTATGAACAATATATGAAAATGATTGATAATCTTGAACCATATTCAAATATGTTAAAAGAAGAAATTAGACAATGTAATAGAGAAATAATAGAACACTATGGTGTTAAATCAATAGATGAAACGCCGCATGCAGTTGAGTGTATTAATAAACATGGTTATGATAGGCCAAACGGATGAATGTTGGTATTTTAGTTCCAGAGCTATTAATGTCTGGATATAAGATTTTTAATGATAAAGAGATCTTATATTTAATAGGCAATGTTCCTCCTATTAGTTCATGGACTATTAAATCAGACACAAGCGGAACATATACTCCACTTGAAAAAATAAATTTGGAACCAGCTCATGATTATATAAAAGATAATTACGTTGATAAGTATTTTAATAATTCAACTAAAGGTTATAATAATATATGGAGTTCAACTGATGCAAATTCTATGGTATGGCATAATGATTTAGTCGAAGGACCAAATTTATTTTTTATGTATTACTTAAATGATGTAATAAATAATGGAGAAATATGTTTTAGAATTAATGGCGAAGAAACTGGAAAAATAAAACCTAAAAAGGGATTACTCTTAATGGGATCTCAAGAATCATATGTTGAACATAAAGTCAACCAGACAAATGAAACTCGTGTAGTCTGTAATTTTGGGTTTTATGTGTAATGGATCTAATTGTTAAACCAACAGAACTGTGTAATTTTAAATGTTCATTTTGTTCATCATCTAAAATTACGTTCGAAGACAACACAGCCATTCTTGATTTAAATAAGATATTTAAGTTTTTAAAACGTTTTCCAGAAACAAATACTATCATAGTTAATGGTGGTGATCCATTAATGATGAAGCCAAATTATTATTGGAGAATTATAGAGTTTCTTGATAAGCACGACATGCCTGCATCAATATCACTTACAACAAATTTATATCCATTTCTTATGAAACCAATGAAATGGAAAGAACTTTTTAATCATCCGCGGGTAGGAATAGCAACATCATTTCAATATGGCGGTGGAAGACTAAAAGGCGATTATAGTGAATTTACAGAAGAAGATTTTTGGAAGTGTTCAAATGCGATGTTAGAACATGTTGGATATAGACCATCATTTATAGCTGTAATTGTTGAAGAGAACGAAGATACTCATATTAAGACTGTTGAGCTTGCAAAGAAAATGGATGTAGTCTGTAAAGTAAATTACGCTATGGCATCAGGTTCTCAGTCTGCTCCATATCAGTTATCAAAAATATATGAACGTTATGTCGAAATATGGAAAGCTGGTTTAAGCGATTGGGAACACAATACTCAGCAAATGATGGTACGATTAAGAGGAGAATCTACTATATGCCCTCAATCAAGAACGTGTGATTCTGGTATTCGAACGCTTCAGCCTGAAGGTGACTACTATTCATGTGGTGCATTTGGTGATGACTTAGATAAGTCTATTGATTTTGATTATGAAATGAGTGGCGGATTTTCAACTCCATTGTCAACAGATTTAAATTTATTAAGTTTAAAAAATGCATGCTATACTTGTCCTATGTTCGAAATTTGCAATGGGTGTAAAAAAACTATTAAAGATTTAAAACAACATAATATGGTAGAAGATCATTGTAAACATATGAAGACATTGGCTTTAGATATTATTAAAGCAAATGATATAAAACTAGAACCTACACCTTATGTAAGAGAATACTCATGAATTTAAAAGATGATTTTCATATAGTTGTTAGTAATAAAGATATTATTAAGTTAATGGACAATATAGAAACTAATATATTTACTGATGAAAGGCTTATAGATGATTTTGTGCAAACAAAGAAATTTCTATCGCAAAATTATCCATTTGAGTATGCAATTTTAATTAATGCTGCAACTATAATTTCTACTACACTGCTTGAGCCTGAATTTGGACCAGTTGAGTTGATTGAACATAAATTAAATAAAGGTCGCCACGATGGAAATACTGTATACCACTATGACAAAACTGGCGGCGATCAGCCTGATGGCATATATAAAGACATAGATTTTATTTGTTTATATTATTTTAACACATTACAGACTGGTCCTCTTTGCGTAAAAAATAAATATAACGAATACTTTTACTATCCAAAGAAAGGAAATTTAGCAATTATTAATGAATTGAATCCAACTGTTGAACATAAAATAGAGCCTTATGATTGGAAAAATATAGAAAGATATACGGCTAGATTTGGTTTTAAACTTCTATGAAACTAGATTTCTTAGCACCATATTATCATCATATTGAAAATCCTTCAGAAGAAATTAAAATTAAAATTTCGGAAGAAAATCCTAAAAGCTATGCTTTGACTCGGGCGCCAAATAGAATGAATTCCAATGGAAAAATTAACTGTGAAGGATTATATGAAGATGGTGTAGTTGCTATATCTGTTAGTCCTATAAATCCTAAATTTAGATCACAGATAGAAGATGGTGTATGGCCTTTTATAGAGTGTTTAATTAATAAAAATTATTTTACTATAAGTAGTTGTGAAGGACATGAAGATAGATCAGGAGATTATTTTCATATTACATTAACATCTCCTTGTAAGAATGAATTAAAAGTTATAGAAAATGAAGTCAAGAGTATTAGAGGTTGTAAAGTCTCAAACAAAGATTCAATCGCCGGATGTAGTATAGTTTGGCATGAGGATGGTAAACAATTAAAAACTATAGAGACTAGGACTGTTGTAGATATTGAAGGTGAAGCTGAGGACATCAATAATATGTATTTAAGAAAGTATCCTCGTTATTATTTTTTAACCATCGATATGTTTACTAATAAAGATGATATCTATTATGAATTTAATTTAACTAATCTAAAAAATAGAATAATATATTTAATATTCAATAAAAAAAGTTTAGCAGAACTACTAAATAAATTTAAAAAATTACCTAGGTCTACAAAATGATAGTGTCAGTTAATCCTTCATATTTTTGTAATTTTAGATGTGACTTTTGTTATCTATCTACTAAGCAACTTGGAGATCAAAAACAGATTTCATTTGATAAATTAGATGAGTTATTATCTCAAGTACCAGATATAGAACATATTGACCTATATGGTGGTGAAGTTGGTGCAATGAAAAAGTCGTATTTTTATGGCATTAAAGATGTTATAAGAAAATATTATTCAGGTGAAATTAGCATCAACACAAATTATTCTATGATGCATCCAGGCTTCTTTGATGATGATGTATATCTTTCTGTCTCATATGATTTTGAAGCAAGAGAAAAGTCTGAACTTGTGTTTCAAAATATGTTAATGAGTACAGTACCTATTGCGGTTTTGATTTTAGCTTCTCCAAAGGTATTGAAAAAAGATGTATCTGAAATGATTAATATGTTGAATATGTGTTCGTCAATTACATCTGTTGAAATCAAACCGTATTCAATAAATCAAGCAAATGCTCATAATGTGACGCACAAAGACTTTGAAGATTTTGTTATAAAGTGGCTTAAGTTAAAAGATAATATGAAGTTTGAATTTGTAAATGAAGACAGAATTATAGAATCAACGAAAGGAAGATATAATGCATTTTCGGATGATCATATATACATTACTCCTTCTGGCAAATTTGGCGTCTTGGAATTTGATGAAGAAGATAAAGAGTTCTTTCTTGAATTGGATTCTTGGGAACAATACATTGATTGGACAAACAAAGAAAAGAAAGAAATGATAAGTCCTATATGTGCTTCATGTACATATTTTGGAAATTGCTTAACAGAGCATTATCGATATGTCAAAGATTTAGATAATAGCTGTAATGGATATAGAGGATTATTGGATTGGTATCATGAAAAGTCAATATGAAATACAAGTTGAGTATCAATATCAATCCGAAGAGTTGCCTATATTAAAAACGGCCGAAGATAGACATCATTATGCTATGTTTAAAAAAGGAAACAAATATAATTATAACGGGAGAACGTGGTTATTTGTTGACGAACACGGCGAACACGTTAGTTCTTTCGTTAGTCAGTATTCTAATATTATTGATAACAATTTAGAAAGTGGCGTAAAAGATGCAGTGTTAGCTCTGCATAATAAAGGTTATTTAACCTTTACTAGTTGTCAAGGACACAGTGATACTAAATATCGATATATAGGTGTAGTCTTTAATACAAAAGAACAAAAAACTAACTTCATAAAAGCAGTTACAAAATTAGATTGCAATATACATTGGTACGACAATTCAATTAATACTATTGAAAGACCAGCAACAGAGTTACCGTGGTGGGCAGATGGAATAAGATTGCATATAGTATATGATGATAATAGCTTTGAAAAATCTAATATTATAGACCGTAGAGATAAACCGTATACTGATGAGGAACTAACAAAGTTTTGGAACATTCAAATGCGTAGAAATTACATGCATTATGAAGCAATCATATTTTCGTTTGGTTATCCATTAGTAGAAAAAAATCTTTGGGAGAAAACTAAAAAGGTATTCTTTCACAACCAATATAAGATTACAAGTTCTTATTACAATTTTTTAAATAAAGTTCAATTATTATCGGAGTATGATTGTTGATGAAAGAATGGCAAGTTAAACAAGAAGTTTATCATAGATTAAATAAAAATCATTCAGATGATTTGAATAAAATAGAAATAGTTTTTGATGATAATCAAGAAGTCATTATTAAAAATGCTATTCGACATTTTAATGAGAAAGTAGATGAATGGTTATATCCAGCCAAGAGCTATGTTGTAGCAATATGTTATGCACATTGGATTAGTAAAGACTTCAATGAAGATTTTTATGATTTGTTAAATGATCCAATGCTTTTAGCTGGAAACGATCTGTATTTTCAAACATATGATAGTAGCAAAGAAATATACGATGAAATACTTAACAATATAGATTGGCCATTGATGGTAATCCATGGTATGGTTAGTGATATAAAAGGATATTATGATGTTGAAATCGGGTATTAATCAGTGTTGGTCAACACCAATATATAAAACTCAAATTACTTTAAATCAATGCGAAGAATTAGTTCAAGAGATTTTACTTACTACTAATATTAAGAAACCACAATCTGAATACGACGGTGGCTTACTTACTGATAAAATTCCTTTGTTAAAAGATTTGGCTATAGAAAAATATTCAGAATTTTTTAAAGAAGTATTCAATAGTGATCTAAATGACATGTCTTATCAATTTAGTTCTTGGTTAACAGGATCTTGCAAGGGATATTCAATGAATATTCATAATCACTCCGGAGCTCAGTTTGCTGCAGTATTTTATGTTCTTTCTGATGATATTGATAAAGGTGGAGAACTAGTAGCATATGATCCAAGAGCAAATGCCAATAGAGGTTATTCTGGTAAAATGGCTGAAATGTTTGAACCTATTGAATACGCCCCTCAAACTGGTGATGTAATAATTATGCCAGGCTATGTTTATCATTCAGTAAAAACATATCATTCTAATCTTAGACTAGCTGTTCCAGTTGACATTTTTATTAAATAAAAAAAGAGCTCCTGAGAGCTCTTTACTACAACTTGCATTATAAAACTCCTCTTTTCATTTCTTCATTTTTACTAGAGTACGAAGGTGAAGACATTGGATGTTATATCCACCAGCTAAGATTGTATCGATTTCAATCCGCTTGTTTCCTTTGTCTGTTTCTACATTAAAGACACCGTGAAAACCATCTGAGGTTTTAGAAATATTTGAGTCTTTAACTTCTGTGATACCGAATTTTTCCAGCTTTTGAGCAACTTTAGCATTTCTTGATTCGATTGTTCTTTTGCAGTTCTTTTCAAATACCTGAGCAATTCCTACATTGTTATTTTGAGAGATTGTGGTAAAGTGACCTTTACCACCACAAATCCGAAACATTTCTTCGTAGAAGCCCCAGCTATCGTTATTCCAATTTTTGTAACCTTCATTTCTTTTTGCACCATAGTGATGGCCAAGGATGTTATCCATACGCCATTCTTTAAGAGCTACTTTCCGTCCTAATGCCCATTCGATTTGACCATCAATGAATTTTTTATCAAGATCGGTAAAGACGTTTTCTAGGTTTGAAATGATCTGTTCCATTTGGTAGTCTCCTTTGTTAATACTAATATAAACTAGTTTTTAGCAAATGTAAAGGCTTATTTTCACTTTTTTTAAAAATAAAAATATATAAATAGCAGAATAGACAGTTATTCTGTCTACACCTATATGTGTAAAGCATTATAAATATAGTAAAATAGATAAGAGGCGAGTATGGCACACTACGAAGATTTAACTATTGATCAAGGAACAGATGTAGTAATTCAACTCGAATTGTTTAATCCTGATGGCAGTAGAAAGCAGTTAATTAACTGGGATTCTGATGCTGGACAATTTAGTGCATTTTATAATATGCGTGGAAAAATCAAAAAGAGTTATAACTCCACCGATTCAGCCGAACTATTTTCATGTACTGGATTTAATCCAGCTAATCAAGAAAATCTTTTGCAAATATCATTATCAAATACACAAACCACCCGTATGAAAGCTGGAAGATATGTTTATGATGTTGAATTAGAAGGAATTGATAGCGGAACTGGGGTTGGTGTAGTTGAAAGAATATTAGAGGGAAAATTAACACTTTCACCTCAAGTAACAACATAAGGCAACGATATGGCAATTAAAATAACTTCAAATCGTACGATCGTTAAAAACATTAAAGTTGGAACACCTCTTCCAGCAATTAAAGAAATTAGAATTAGAAATAGCCTTAGAGATGTAAGTGATACGGCAATTCAGGCCGGTCAAATACCAGAAGGAACTATGATTGCGTTTGATTCAGAAACTGAAAAATGGACAGCGACTAGTCACTTAAAATCACAAGTAATAGACGGTGGAGATACCTTCTAAACAGTATAAATAAGATTAAATAATAAAGCATTTAGATAGGTTGTTTATTTCATGGCATCTATAATCCAGATTAAAAGATCAGGCACATCAACGGTACCGACAAGTTTAGCACTAGGTGAATTAGCATATTCATATTATGATAGTATCGCAGGTGGAAGTTTATACATCGGCGTAGGACCAGCAGTTGATTCAACTGCAGTTCCACAAATAGCAAGTAGAGTAGCTGCAGTTGGTGGTGAAAAATACATGTCTCTCTTGCAAGCAGCAGGAAATCCTGGTATCGCAGTTGGAAATAAATTCCTTCTTCTTGATTCAGAAAGAGCAGTAGATTTTTTATATACACATCATCTAAAAGCAGATTCAGCTGATATTAGTCAGCTTGATGTGGATTCTGGACACCTTAAACGTTTAACTGCAGACTCAGCATTTATATGGAAATTAGATGTAGACTCGAGTTACATTTCTAGATTAACAGCAGATTCAGCGTATATTTTTCAACTTG
>Ga0302126_10000316_pt1 | contig 32788 bp, 26 predicted proteins | sample CB4_20m_MG_FD_203108 | JGI IMG/M metagenome (GOLD analysis project Ga0302126, IMG submission 203108) | Marine microbial communities from Western Arctic Ocean, Canada - CB4_20m | ecosystem: Environmental > Aquatic > Marine > Oceanic | place: Canada: Western Arctic Ocean | collected 2017-09-24 | reverse complement strand
ATAAACGCTGTATTACAGCTAACGCCATGTCTGTACCTGCGGACACGCCAGATGAGGTGACATAGCGCCCCGCGTCTACCCAGCGGGCGGCTTCTTGCCAATCTACTTGATCACTCTGGCTGCGGGCGAGTTCAAAGAACATCTTGTTTGTGGTGGCAGCTAGGCCATCAAGCAAACCAGCTTTAGCCAGTAGCGCTGAGCCGGTGCATACGCTCATGGTGATCTGGCTTTTTGCCGCGCGGGTCTTGAGGAATGTCAGCATAGCTTCATTGCCCAATTCTGGAATGGTGCCAATGCCGCCGGGCAGCAAGATCAAATCCAATTCTGGGGCATCATCGAAGCCATAGTCAGCTATGGTTTTAGGTCCGGCCGACGAGCTTACTGGGCCAGCTTGCTCTGCAATGGTGACGATCTCAATTTCATCACCCAAAGCGCCAAACATTTCCAATGGTCCGTATGCATCTAGTAATTCAAAGTCGTTATAAAAAACGGCGCCTAGTCGCATGTTTATGTCTCCTTTTTCATTGGTCCATTTTGAGACAGACCATATATGGGCATTGTGTTGTTTAAATGGCCTTAGACTTGCCAAGAATTAGTTTCGCTTTGAATAAGATCTACCGCTTCTTCTAATGCTGCGGTGCGTTCTTTCCAGTTCTCGCCACCAGTACCCAAGCGAAAAGTGTCTACGCCTGCGTCACGGAATGCGCGCAGCCGTGCGCGAATCATATCCTCTGTGCCAATAAGGTTGGACAGCAGTACCATTTCATCTGGCACGCGGGCGATGGCTTGGTCGCGCTTGCCGTCTATCCACAGGCTTTGTACGGCTTTCGCATCGTCTTCATAACCTGCTCTGCAATAAGCATCGTTGTAGAAGTTGGTTTTTGCTGAACCCATGCCACCCAGAGTGAATGCCATAGCGGGTTTACGCGCTTCAATGAGACGCTCTACGTCATCACTGAGTTCAAAGAAGCCGCCAGTTTGAATGTCTATCTCTTTAAAATCTCTACCAGCTAGCTTGGCGCCTGCTCGCAGGTCATCCAAAAATACGTGGCCTTGTTCCGGTAGAAAACAGGTGCCTAGCCAACCATCGGCGATCTCACCGGTCATCTGTAAAGACTTGGGTCCCAGAGTCGCCAAATAGATGGGCAGATCTGGGCGTGGTGGTTGTGACAAGCGAATGGGCTTGCCTTCGCCGCCAGGTCTTGGCAGGTGATAGTGCTCGCCTTTATATTGCAATTTGTCGCCTTTCAGTGCCATGCGTAAAATCGCCATACACTCGCGCATGCGTGACAATGGCTTGGCAAATGCGGCGCCATGTAGACCCTCCACTACTTGGGGGCCACTAACGCCTAAGCCCAAGTTAAAGCGCCCCTTGGACACGGTATCTAGGCTCTGTGCGGTCATAGCGATCATGGATGGCACGCGGGCGCTGACTTGCATGATGCCAGTGCCTAAGCGGATATTCTCGGTTTTAGCAGCGAGGTAGGCGAGTGGGACAATGGCGTCCATGCCCCAGGCCTCAGCGGACCAAGCTTCGTTCACGCCCATGCGGTCTGCAGCCATGGCGTAGTCCACTAAGCTGTCCCATTCTTCGCCATTGTAGTAAGCGGAGCCTATTGAAATTGAAATGCGCATAAATTCTTTCCTTAGATTTGCCCGTTTTGTTTATCGACAAGATGCTCCGAGCGAATTCAGTTTTGCTTTGCGGGCATTTTGTGTTCATTGTTCTGTTCGAGGGTGCTGTCCGAAGGTTTTGTTTGCTAGCTCTGTTTAGAAGTTGCCTCGGTGAAAGTATAACTTCTATTGCTGAGGTCGCTTTGTCAATATTGACGAGCGTGTCTAGAATTGGGTCAAATTCAACCTAGATTTTTTATTACTGATTGTTTTTATTTTGAGGGGAGAAAAATGGCTGAGTTGAGAACAGGTGGTCGATTTAAGAGTGCAGTTTGTACTGCAGAAATTATGGTTGTGTCAGCCCCAGCGGGTCATGTTGATCTGACATGTGGTGGTGTGGCTATGTTAGACAGCGCCAGCGACGCCGCCACCGGTGGAGAAATACATCCAGACCATGCGGTTGGCGTGGCCATTGGCAAGCGTTACATCAACGAAGAAGAAACGCTTGAAGTACTGTGCGTGAAGAATGGCGATGGTGGTTTGGCGGTAGCCGGGCAGCTGCTGTTGCAAAAGGATACTAAGAAACTTCCTAAGACAGACTAGGCCGCGCTATGAACGTAATGATGTTGCTGGAAATGGCGAATGCTGCCTTTCCTGAGCGTACTGCTTTTACTGATGGTAGCAGTGGCGAAAGTTATACTTATGCAGGGCTGTTTGAAGCAGCCCGCCATAGAGCCGCTAGTGTGCGCGCCAGTGGTGCAAGCCGTTTGGTTAAACTCGATGTCAGTAATTTGGCTACGCCATTGAGCTTGTTTACCAGCGCTTGGGCCGGTGTGCCTTTTGTGCCGCTAAACTACCGATTAACTGATATTGAGATTGAGGCGTTGTTGAAGCGTGTTACGCCAGCTTATTTAGTCACTCAAGCGGATCGTGTGGCAACGCTAGGTTCTGTGAACCAGGTCGATGCCGTTGCTTGCGCAGACTTTTTAGATGCGGGTCAGCACACTCAGGCTGTTGAGGGCGAGTGGTCCATGGACCCTGATGAAGTAGCTGTATTGCTTTTTACCAGCGGCACCACGGGTGAACCTAAAGCCGCAGTATTAAGACACAAACATTTGGTTAGCTACATTCTCAGTTCGGTAGAGTTTGCTAGCGCGTCTGAAGAGGAAGCGTCTTTGGTGTGCGTGCCGCCCTACCATATTGCCGGTATTGCGGCGGTTATGAGCTCAGTTTATTCCGGCCGCCATGTTATCCAACTACCCAATTTTACGGCGCAGGCGTGGGTCCAATTGGCTCGGCAGCATAAGGTCAGTTCCGCATTTGTTGTGCCCACTATGTTAGCCAGGATAGTTGAGCATTTGGAGGCTGAGGGAAGCGAGACTGCGGATATGCCTAATCTGAAAAGTTTAGCTTATGGCGGCGGCAAGATGCCTTTAAGCGTTATTGAAAAGGCTATGAAATTTTTCCCAAATACAGATTTTTCTAATGCCTACGGTCTGACTGAAACCAGTTCTACCATTTGTGTGCTGGGACCTGATGAACATAGAGAAACAGTTGCAAGTACAGACCCGCAGATCCGCCGGCGTTTGGTTTCTGTTGGTCGCGCTTTGCCTGGTGTGGAAATTAAAATTCGTGATGACGAAGGTAAGGTACTGAAAGCTGGCGATCGTGGAGAAATTTACGTCCGCGGCGAGCAGGTCTCTGGCGAGTATGAAGGACGTGGGTCGGTTACTGATGCTGAAGGTTGGTTCCCCACTCGTGACGCGGGCAGTATGGATGAAGAAGGCTATCTATTTCTTGAAGGTCGTGCCGATGACGTCATTGTGCGTGGCGGCGAAAATCTCTCACCAGGTGAAATAGAAGACGTCATGCTTACGCATCCTGACGTAGCGGATGTAGCCGTTGTTGGTATACCGGATGAGCAGTGGGGCGAAGCAGTTGCCGCTGCAGTCGTGGCCAAGCCCGGCACCAGCATAGACATTGAAGCTTTGAAAACGATTATTAATGAGCAATTGCGTAGTTCTCGCGTGCCTGCAGTGATTTCTGTATGGGCAGAATTACCCTATAACGAAACGGGTAAGTTGCTACGTCGGGTAGTTAAAGCTGAGTTGAGCAAAGCCTAGGTATTGGTTGTGGGCTCAGAGGCTGCGGCAAAGATCTGAGAAAAATTGCGCTTTAAAAAGCCAAATGAAAGCGTCGCCCCTAATCTTCGATAACGTCGATCAAGCCCCATGTGAGGGCTTGTTTGGCGTCTATTGATGCACCGCTCAAACCAAGTTTGGCTGTGTTTTGTCTACCGATCCGCCGTGGAATACTCACCGTGCCCCCTGCGCCCGGAATTAACCCAAATCCCACTTCGGGTAACGCAAAAAAACTCTCCGCTTGAGCACTTATGTTTGCAGCAAACGCAGGTAGTTCTATACCTGCGCCAATGCACGCGCCGTGTACTCTTACCTGTATATTGCCCTTAAGTTGGGCCATTAGGCTGGCAGGGCTGCGGGTGAGGCGGGTTAGGTGCGCAAGGGCTGCATCTTGAGAGTCTCCAAACTCCGTCAGGTCGCCGCCAGCGCAAAACGCAGGGCCGCGGCCACTTAACACAATGTGTGCTAAAGTCTTGTCAGCCAATGCTAGGTTTAAGGCCGAAGCGAGTTCATCGCGCATTGCAGCAGAAAACGCATTGCGTTTAATGGGTCTGTTCAGCGTTAGCGTTAAGGTGTTGGCGTCGTTATTTTGCGCGGCTAAATGTGTGCTGAAACCTCGCTCGACCAACACTACAGGCCCATGGTCTGCAGTATCTGGTTGGGACTTAATCTCTGCAGTTGATCTGCCGCTTAGCCAGGCTCTAAAACCGTCACTATTCTGCAGCGTACTGTAGGCAAGGGACTCCACCATTAACCCTTGGCTAATAGATAAATTCTCAGATTCTCGCAGTACGCTGATGAAAGTGGTCGCCGCCAATGGCTGCTTGGTTATCGTTTTAGTAATTTGTTCTAACAGCGTTTGCTCGCCGGGCAACTGGATAACTAGGTCTACCCACGCGCTAATCCCAACTTCGTTATTTGCGCTTGTATTTGAAGTTAGCCGCTGGCTGATGCCGATCACTGGGCAATTAGGCTTGGATGCTGGCGTTTTCTCAGCGGTCGGTAGGTCTAAATTTACCAATAAATATTTTTGGCCGCTGACAACGCTTTGATCTTCAGCCACCATAGGCGGTGTGAGTAAAGCAAATAGTTCTGCAGGCGATAAAATTTTGAGCGAAGCCGATTGGGAAAATGTATTAGACATGAGCAGTAGTATACCTACCTGTGGGGTGAACGCCTGCGCTGACCAAGCTTTAGATAGGCTGCGGGTTTTGCATCAAGATTTGTTGCCCGGTGTTCAGGGCAAAGATTTGCTTTGGGAGCGGGCAGCGGAACTAGAGCTGCGCACAGATGGCCAAGTTTCGGCTAATGGCAGCTGCCGCTTAATGGCTATAGGCGAGGCTTGGCTTGGGCTCAACCTTGCTCGAGAAGAAGACTGGGGCTTGCTTAACCCTTGGCTAGAATGTGATGGCGATCTGTCTAACTGGGGGCGTGTTGAGGAAGCATTATTAGGGCGAGATGCAAAAACTTTGGTTGCTCGAGGTAGGTTGATGGGGCTGCCAGTCTCACTTCTTCCTGAAACGGCCCTTGCTGAAAAAACTGGTACAAGCGAGCTTTTAGATCAGACGCCTTGGTTTCAATTTACGCCAGCGGCAGAAACTACCCCCCAGTCTTTGAATACTCCGAAGCCCATGCCCGAGTTGCAAGTAGTAGATCTTTCGGCTTTATGGGCCGGTCCACTTTGCGCCCACTTATTGCACCAGTGCGGTATGCAGGTGACTTGTGTTAGCAGTACTCAGCGACCAGATGGCGCAGCGCAAGGCAGTCCTAAGTTGTATGAAGTATTGCATCGCGGGCACGACCACGTTGAATTAGATTTTACCTCCCAAGAAGACCTGCATTGGTTGGCCAATCTTCTGCGTAATGCAGATGTAGTTATTGAAGGGTCAAGGCCGCGGGCGTTACAAGCTTTGGGTGTTGATAGGGACACGCTTGCGCCTCAAGGAAAACAGCTCTGGTTGTCTTTAACCGCTTACGGCTGTCGCGCACCTTTTGCCGATTGGATTGGCTTTGGCGACGATGTTGCGTTGGCAGGTGGTTTGTTTATTAAGGGTGAAGAGGGACGACCTGAATTTATTGCCGATGCAGTTGCCGACCCGCTCACCGGTATTTTTGCGGCTTTAGCGGTGGTTAACCTAGTGCAATACGATACAAGCGGTTTACTCGACTTATCACTCTATTCCGTGGCCTCGCATTGCCGGCAAAAAATTCACTGCGATGGTGGACAAAAGAAACACGAACATCATAGGCCTAATCTACGATGCTGATAAAAAAAGCTGTTCTAGAGGGCGCACGGAAAGATGTTCGCTGTAGTGGTGAATTTATCAGCGCGATTGCGGATGAGCTTGAACCTAGGGTTGGCGAGCGCGTTATTCAGGCAAGCGGTGGCGAGCTATTACCGGGTTTATATGACCACCACATGCATTTTTTTGCTACTGCGGCGTTGCAGCGCTCTGTAGATTGTGGCGTTAACAATGCCCCTTCAGCGACGGGTGAACACAGTTCCGCCTCTCACAATGCTGAATGGCTAAGTCACTTGCTCGCAAACTATTCTGGTGAAGGCTGGCTGCGTGGGGTGAATTATCACGAGAGCCTTGCTGGAGATCTAGACCGCTGGCAGTTAGATATGTTGGTTAATGACAGGCCTGCAAGGATTCAGCATCGCAGCGGTAAATTATGGGTACTCAATAGTTTGGCTGTAGAGAAACTGGATTTGGCTGCTCACAAAGATTTACCCGGTATTGAGTTAAACGCTACCGGCGTGCCCACTGGACGACTGTTCCGTTTGGATGCCTGGTTACGCCAACAGTTGGACCAGCAAGATCCTATAGATGTTTCTGTGCTGTCACGGCAAATGGCGAGCTTTGGTATTACTGGCTTTTCCGATACATCTGCCACAAATACAGCAGCTACAGTTTCGCAGTTTCAGCAAATGCATGAGCGCGGAGAGATTCTTCAAAATGCTAGTCTGATGGGCGATGACAGCCTTGAGTGTGGCCACCTGAAAATTCTTTTAGATGAAGATAATTTGCCGCCCTTGAATGAGCTGGAGGCGCGTATTCGGCGCGCGCGTGAGAAAAAGCGAGGTATTGCCTTTCACTGTGTGACCCACATAGAACTGCTGTTTGCAATTGCTGCTCTCAACAGTTGCGCAGATCTCGATTCTCAAATTCAATTTGCAGACCGCATTGAGCATGGCGCCGTGATCTTTGACGATGTATTGCCGATGCTTCGAGCGTTGAATCTCAGCGTGATTACCCAAACTGGATTTTTGTATGAGCGCGGTCCCCAGTACCAGCAAAATTTAACTGGGCATGAGCTTGCTCATTTGTATCGGTATCAAACCTTGTTGGATGCCGGAATAAGGGTTGGGCTGAGTAGCGATGCACCCTATGGGCCGCTCAATCCTTGGCAGGTTATGCACGCTGCTATTGAACGCAAGACCCGTGCTGGTGATGTCATTGGGCGACAAGAATGTGTCTCACCTGAGCAAGCGCTAGCGGGTTATTTGTCTAATGCTAATGCGCCGGGTGGGGTGTTACGAAAGATAGCTGTTGGTGAGCGAGCGGACATGTGTTTGTTAACGCGACCTTGGTCAGATATTAAAAATGATTTGTCGGCAGTATTGGTCGGTCACACCGTTGTTGCTGGCGAGGTGATTTATTCTCGGATTGAGGCTTGATGGAAATAGATGCTTAAAAGGAGTAACGCCATCAGCAAAATGCTCAATAACGTTAGCATTTTAAGCTTGACTGACTAATTTAAGTACAGCTACTTTTTCTTAGGCGTTTGCGTGACGGTCTTAACGGAGCCTTCAACTCTGCGATTTGCACGCCGGTTAGCGAAGTTATCATTTACTCTTTTAGGCTCAGACTCACCAAAGCTTTTCTTGGGGATTTTGCTTTTATGGATTCGCGTATTCATTTCAACTAGCTTAGCTACTGCGGCAACACGCGCCTGAGACTGAGCCTGATTATAAGATGTGGAACCCACGCTATCTGTATGCCCAGACAGCTCGATAGATGTGTCAGAATACTTTTTCGCAAAGTTAACAATTTTTTTAACATCATTCGTATGCTCGGGCTTAGTTGCATATGAATCGAAGTCGAAGTGGAATAATACGCTAAGTTCAACTGGTTTACGCACGGTCACATAGCAGCCGTTGGTATCAATTACGTTGCGGCGATTAGTCGTATTTAGACATTTATCTTTTGCATCAATGACACCGTCATTGTCTCTATCTATACTTCTATCTTGTTTAGCTAAACAGCCAATTTTGTTGACGATTTGCGCGACAGGGCTATTGGGGCATTGATCTTTGCCGTTGCCCACGCCATCACCGTCATTTTCGTTGGAACGCTCAGGTCTTGGCGAAATGGTCGGTTTAGATTTTCTAGATGAATTGGTAATGACATGATGGATGCCCACACCGATCGTAGACCGAATAAAGCTGTCAGCCTCGCTATCTTAGGACTTGAGCTCTGTGCGAACACCAGTGTTTTCCCACAACTGCCACTTGAGTCACAAGCCAAAGTTAATTTGTTTCTCTGCGTATCTAAAGTCGTTGCGTACGTTTACATTAGTTTCGCCTAAGCCGAATGTAAGATACGGGCGAATCTGTTCTGATTCGAAGGCATGGTGTAAGCCGTTGATATGCCATATGTACGAATCAATAGCGGTGTTGTTTTGGTCGCTGAATGACGAAGATCCTTTTAGGTACGTATATTCAATGGCCCGTGGGTTGTCGAATTGATAGCCCAACCCTATGCCGTAACTAAAATCTGTATCAATATTACTTGAACCCGAATAATTAGTTACGCCTATTTGTGGGAATATGGTGGCTTCCGGAGAGTGATTTGCGATGCTGAATTGTGACAACATTGTTAATGTCATAAGCAAAAATAGTTGTATGGAACGCATGGTATTGGCTTGATGAAGTAATTTGATAGGCGCGATACTAGATAAACATTAGCTGAACGTTTTTTGCAAAATTACCGACAGTAGGCTTTTCCGTACGCGTGGTAGGTTGTCTGGTACGCCTGATAAGTTTGCTTCTAATGTTTTGGCTGATCGAGGAAGCGATAGAGGTCGTTGTGGGCAGCTCGCTGTGGGGCAATGATCGGGGGGGGGGCGGGGGGGCGGGGGGGGGGGCCGCCGCCGGGGGGGGGGGGGGGCCGGGGGGGGGTGTGGCGGGCCCCCCCGCGGCCCCCCCCCCGGGGGGGGGGGAGTTATTCAGTCTAGTGGCTCATTGCGTCCAGCGTACTTCGACTAAAAGTATTGGACGCAATGAGCCATTCTTATTGCTTATTAGTCCGGCAGTCCGAGCACTCTTTTGGCAATAATATTCTGTTGCACTTCATTAGTGCCGCCGTAAATGGTAACGGCTCTATCGCGCAGCCAATCGCGAGTTGATTCTAGCTCGCTTTCAGAAAACTCGCTGCTTTCCCAAACCAGACCAGATGTGCCTCTTAGTCTTGATTTCAGTTCCGAACCTGATTTGCTCAGGGAGGAACCTACGAGCTTAAAGATAGATGTGGCAGCCCCCGGTGCACCTGAAGACTTGCTCTCTTCAACTACTCTTTGAGTAGTCAGTGACAGCGCTTTTTCTTGCATAACTTGTCCCAAAACATCTGCTCTAGCGGCCTCGTCAGCAATCCGCCCTTGGCTGTCTTCGCCGGCATATTCCTTCGCCACAAGAGCATAAGGGTTAAGCTTTGGCTTGCCTGCTGATTTCGGCTTGGTTCTTGTTGTAGCGTTGCGTTCGTATTGCAGTAGGCGCTTACCCACACTCCAGCCCTTATTTATTTCACCGATAAGGTCTTCACGCTTGGCAATAGCATTGTCGAAGAATGTTTCGCAAAACGGCGAGGAACCAGAAATAAGTTTAATGGGCTTAACCGTAACGCCAGGTTGGTCCATGGAAAGCACGACAAAGCTAATACCTTCATGTTTAGGTGCCGTGGGATCGGTACGCACTAAGGCAAACATCCAGTTGGCGTATTGGGCACCACTGGTCCAAATCTTTTGCCCGTTGATAATGAACTGGTCACCATCTAGCACTGCTTTTGTTTGCAGGCCCGCTAGGTCCGAACCTGCGCCAGGCTCGGAGTAACCTTGACACCACTGAGCCTCGCCCGTGATGATTTTAGGGAGGTGTCGTTGCCGTTGCTCTTCGGTACCCATTTCTAAGAGGGTTGGTCCAATCATAGCCAAGCCCATGCCTGTGGCCGGCGGTAGCGCTTTGATCCGCGCCATTTCCTGGGCCAGCACCTGGTGTTGTGCTTTTTCTAAACCGCCACCGCCGTATTGTGTCGGCCAAGCGGGGGCTGTCCAGCCTCTGGCCGCCGCGCGATCTCGCCACTCTATCGCAGCATCGGTTCGGTAGACTTCATAGGCATCTTCGAAATGCACAGCCCCCAGTCGCATATCTTGAGGGCAATTATTCTCTAGCCAATCTCGGGTTTCTTCTCGGAATGTATTCAGGTCCATGCCGTACGCCTCATAATTTTTTTCAGGCGCAATTATGCTTTGATGGTTGTACGTTGCCAATGCTTTGAGGCTAGTAGGGGCCAAATACCGCCGCGTAGCCTGTAAATGTCTATATTTTGTCGATTAATTTGCCAGTCACATTAGCGCGGCGCATAAAGGCAAAGACCGATGTTTCTAGGCGCTGAATTTTTTTCCCGATGTCCAAGGTTTCTGGCAGGTATGTCGGCGGGTCGGACGGTAGATTTCTTATCCTTAAGCTGCAATCTAGGTAGCTGCAGATGTGATTGCCAATAAAACGTCTTTCATCTGAGCCGACTGCGGTGGTGCTGAATAAAGCCGTACCCCTGCTGCGATAAACGTGATGGCACCATGAGCACATTCGGGTTCTTGGTTTTGCGTCGTGGTTAATGCTGCGGCGCAGACTCATTGCATAAAGTCTGTTACCGGTGGGTATCACGACAAAACCTTTGTGCCCAGATGGATGTACCCAGCCAAAGTAATTCAATACGCCCCAGTCCACAGGTTGTAAATCAGGCATACCCAACTCGGAAGTCAATAGACCTGGGAAAAGTTTCCGAATTTCACTCCGCTGTAACGTATCCACTATTTAAATAAACCAAACGTCGTCATAGATTTGAATTTTGTTTTTAAGAAAGCACTTTTGATGGCGCAGATCGTTTTCAGCGACTCTACCCAAAAATCTGAGATTTTTAACGCTGAGAAGTTTACGGCTTTGCTTGAAAAAGCGTAAGTGAATGGGCATCGAAATTATCTAAGTTTGATGCCTTTTTTGTTTGTCGCTTCGAATATTGCCTGACTTTTAACAGCATTTTGTGGTGCGCGCGTCCTGGGTTAAACGGCGCAGTATAGATTTTGCGTACGGCGGTAAACTTTTTGGCTTCTATATTGCTTCATTCATCCGCACGTGGCTGATCCGTTTTAAGTAAACCTTAGAATCACACGCCAATAGACAGGTCTGGCCCTTCGGCAAGGAGAGTTTGCTTAATGCTGGCCTAAATTCGTCTCAGGCAGACTGTGCAGGTCAGTTTTTGCTTCATTATTTGATAATCCGTTGGTTTATCGAGACTTCAAAAGAACTGCTTTGCCGCAGGTAATTAGGCGACGGCTGTGTTCATTAGGAGCCAATTTTAATAGCCAATATTGCCGCCTGTTGTTGGAAGATTATTTGCGCGAGTTTGTTTTGAGGAGTCTAAATTGAATAAAAAGTTATACATAAGGAGCGGTCTCGCTGTTTTCCTGGTTTTTGCTCTTGCACATATGCACCATGCAGTGGCCGCGGAACCGGCCGAATCCACTGTACAAAAGCGATTTTTGAAGTTCGATGCGAATGGTAATAAGTTGCAGGCCAGCGCAACCAATTGGTCATGCGTAAACGATCTGGAAACCAATCTTTATTGGCTTGAGTCAATACCGTCCTCGAGGCACTCGGCGGTCGAGAGAATATTTCGCTGGGGTGGTTGAATGTCTTCAGAAGGCAGGTTAGGTAAGTACTTAGGAGATAATCGTTGTGCACTTGCCCGAGAATCGTCTGCCCTCGCTTTGGTTTTCGATGACTGGAGTGACTTAATACTCAATCTAAGAAAGGCAAAGCTTTGTGGGCTCGATAATTGGCGAGTACCTTCGCTTTACGAGCTAAATGGGCTGGTCAGCTGCGAGTCTGGCAAGGAAGCGGATTTGGGTCATGGTTGCGGTAAAAAATAAGAGCCTTTTGCTTTTAATACTGAATATTTCCCTGATACCAAAAAAGGCTATTACTGGAGCAGTTCTCCAGCTGGACTGACCAATACGGCCCATCATGCGTGGGCAGTACATTCCACCGTTGGTAGTGACGCGCCCCGCTGCAGAGGCAGCCAACACTATGTGCGCCTAGTAGGATCGCACTGACTGTTACAGGCTGTTGATCAAACAGCAGTCTGAGCCAATGTTCCATTAAGTCTGGTTATCGCGCCCTGTTTAAAGCACTTTTTTTAAGGCACCCAGCGCAGCGCGTAGGTGTCAGCTCTCGCCGCTCGGTTTACTCTGGGTTATAGTGCCCTCCTTCAAAATTAAAGGGACAATAATGAGCACTTTACCTGAGACCGGTTTACAACTTCTATCCTGTGTTACTTCCACAGGCACATTGCAACTTTCACTGGCAGAATGCTCCGTGGATGCGCCAAAAGACGGCCAAGTGGTTGTGCAAATCCAAGCGTCACCGATTAATCCTTCAGATCTTGGTTTGTTGTTGGGTTTGGCTGATATTTCCACTGCTAGATCTGTTGCCGATGGAGCACACCCTAAAGTTGAAGCCGATGTGCCTGCTGGTATTTTGCCTCACTTGAGTGCTCGTTTTGATGAGGCCATGCCTGTAGGTAACGAAGGTTCTGGTGTTGTTATCGCCGCAGGTGACAGCCCTGAAGCGCAAGCGCTTTTGGGTAAGACCGTGGGTGTACTGGGCGGCGCAATGTATTCTCAATACCGCACGTTGCATGTGAGCCAATGTCTGGCTATGCACGACGGTGTGACAGCGAAAGAAAGCGCTTCTTGTTTTGTTAATCCGTTAACTGCGTTAGGTATGGTTGAGACCATGCGCAGCGAAGGATACAAAGCTTTAATCCACACCGCTGCTGCGTCAAACCTAGGTCAGATGCTGCAAAAAATCTGCATCGCTGATGGTGTCGATTTGGTCAATATCGTACGTAAGCCTGAACAAGCTCAGTTGCTTCGCGACATTGGTGCAACTTACGTTTGTGATTCAAGCCTGCCAACATTTGCAGATGATTTGAAAGCGGCCATTGTTGCTACTGGCGCATACCTCGCATTTGATGCCACCGGTGGTGGTCAACTAGCCAACCATATTTTGGCAGCAATGGAAGTCGCGGCAAACGAAACAGCTACTGAATACAGCCGTTATGGATCAGCGCAGTACAAGCAAGTCTACATTTATGGTGGCTTGGAACGCAGCCCAACTACGCTAACCCGTAGCTACGGTATGCAGTGGGGGTTAGGCGGTTGGTTGTTAACACCATTTTTGCAAAAAATTGGTCAAGAGCGTGCCGGTGAGTTGCGTCAACGCGTAGCAGATGAAGTACGTACAACTTTTGCGAGTAGCTATGCAGAAGAGATCTCGCTTGCTCAGACCTTGGATTTGGACGTACTTAAGACTTATGCGCTGCAAGCGACAGGTAAAAAGTACCTAGTTAATCCTAGCTTATAAGAACGAGAGACAGCGGCGGGTACTAATCGATTGGGCCCTCGGCCAACTGGGTTAGTACCTCTTCGCGAAACAAATTATCGTTTTGTAAATTACTGGAAACGTAAACGAGATAACTGAATCGGGGGAGTTATGTTGATCAAGAATGATACTTGTAACCTAGTGTTGGTAGCTGGGCTGTTGGCAAGCCTTATGGGTTGTGCTGCGCCGGAAGAAGATGTTAGTAGCAATGCAGTGATAGCGGATGAGTCTGGAATGCAGCCGCAAGCAGCCACAGGTGTTGTATCCGTTAATCCTCTGAAAAACGCCTATTTTGGCGATACGCACATTCATACTGAACTTTCGTTTGACGCGTTTTTATTCGGTACGCGCCGTACCCCTAACGATGCTTATCTTTTTGCCAAGGGCGCTGGTATTGAGCACGCCAGTGGCTTTGAGATGAAAATGCAAAAGCCGTTAGACTTTTTGGCGGTTTCTGATCACGCCTTTTATTTGGGAATGATGCGCGAGATGGCTAGTCTAGATAGCCGATATTCGGGTGAGGACATGGCTGCCGCGGTTCGTGGGGCAACCACTCCTGAAGGGTCTCAAGCAGGTTTTGCCGCAGTCCTTGGTCATTTGCGCAGTCAAACTGGCGAAACCAAGGACCCAATAAATGACCTAAGTGTTGCGCGCTCTGCGTGGCAGGAAATCATTGAAGCTGCTGAACGGCACAATGATCCGGGCAACTTCACTACTTTTGTCGCCTATGAGTATACAAGTTCAGGACCGGCTTTTGAGAACTTGCATCGCAATGTAATTTTTCGCGGTAGTGAAGTGCCAGAGCAACCTTACAGCCGATTCGACTCGATAAATCCAGAAGGACTTTGGGCATGGATGGATGAGCAGCGCGCTTTAGGCCGTGAGTCTTTGGCTATTCCACACAACTCCAACGGCTCAAATGGTTGGATGTTTCCCATGAATAATTGGGCCGGTGAACCTATTGATGCGGAGTATGCACAAACCCGGATGCGCAACGAGCCTTTGGTTGAAAACACTCAAGTAAAAGGGACCTCTGATACCCACCCGATGCTTTCTCCCAATGACGAATGGGCAGACTTTGAAATTATGCCTCTGCGCATAGCCACCGATGTGCAATCTCAACCCAATGGCAGTTATGTGCGCGAAGCATATTTGAACGGCCTGTTGATTGAGTCAAAAATTGGCGCCAACCCTTACAAATTTGGCGTGATTGGCGCATCAGATACCCACAATGCAGCGGGCTCATTTGAGGAAGACAACTACTGGAGCAAAACCGGTGTGTTAGATTTTGAACCATACCGCCGGGGCAGCGTGCCCACCCCAACCTCAACACCAGAGTCGCCAGAATATCTCGACCCAGCGTCGAAATATTGGGGTGCATCGGGTTTGGCCGGTGTTTGGGCAGAGTCAAATACTCGTGAAGCGATTTTTGATGCTATGCGTAGAAAAGAGACTTTTTCTACCAGTGGTTCGCATATCAAGTTACGCTTCTTTGCCGGTTACGATTTTGATCAATCGTTACTCAAAGCCCAAGACAATATAGCGCAGGCTTATGCCAACGGGGTATCTATGGGTTCTGATTTAGCGGCTCAAGGTGAACGTGAGCCTAGCTTCTATGTCTGGGCATCCCGTGATCCAGACACTCAGCCACTGCAACGTTTGCAAATGGTTAAGGGTTGGGTGGAAGACGGTAAGACCCAAGAACGGGTAATGGACATTGCCTGTTCAGATGGCCAGACCGTGGATGCGCAAACTGCTCGGTGCGGCGATAACGGCGCTCGGGTTAATGTGGCGGATTGCACCGTGACACTAAATAAGGGCGACAGTGAGCTTTCTGCCGTTTGGCAGGACCCGGATTATGATCCAGCTCAGAAAGCATTTTATTATGTGCGGGTGCTAGAGAATCCAACTTGCCGCTGGTCAACATACGATGCCATTGCCGCAGGGGTTGCACCTCGACCGGACATGCAGTCCACCATTCAAGACCGCGCTTGGTCGTCGCCAATATGGCTAACCCAATAACTGGATGATCTACCATCTGAAAGTTGTCAGAGCAAAAAAAGCCCGGTTATATCGGGCTTTTTAAATGGGCCTAAATTACTCGTGCCAGGGTGCATTGCTCGGCGAATTACAGATCAGCGCAGGCTTGATAAGCCAGATCGTAGCTCTTACAGCGCGCTTCATGGTCGTGTATTTGCGCCACTACAATTAACTCGTCTGCGCCTGTTTTGGCCAAAAATTCTGCGGTTTGCGCTCTTACTTGATCAATGTTGCCCACGGCGGCCGCAGAACTCACTTGAGTCATCAGTGACTTCTCCATTTCCGTGAGGCTATTCTCAAAATCTTCTTCGGGTTTGGGCAGAGGCCCCGCTTTGCCTTGGCGCAAATTTAAGAACGCACGCAGGCCAGAACTGCGCAGCAGCATAGCTTCCTTTTCGCTATCTGCCGCGCAAATGTTGAAACCTAAAATGACGTGGGGTTTGCTCAGTTGCTCGGATGGTTTAAATTCTTGCCGATACAATGCGATGGCGCGCATCATTGCCTCAGGCGCGAAATGCGATGCAAAGGCGAAGGGCAGGCCAAGGATGGCGGCCAGTTGCGCGCCAAATAAACTTGAACCAAGAATATACATTGGAATATTGCTGCCTTCGCCAGGCACAGCGGTGACTCGTTGGCCGGAACCACGCTGGTCGCTAAGGTAGCCTTTTAGTTCTATAACATCTTGTGGGAACTGGTTGGGGTCGCTATTCAGCGTTCGGCGCAGCGCATGTGCGGTTACACCATCGGTACCCGGTGCGCGTCCTAGACCCAAGTCTATGCGTCCAGGGTGCAGGGCTTCCAACGTGCCAAACTGCTCTGCGACCATCAGTGGAGAATGATTAGGCAGCATAATGCCCCCAGATCCCACACGAATTTTTGTAGTGCCAGCAGCAATATGACCAATGACCACTGAAGTCGCAGCACTGGCAATACCGCGCATATTATGGTGTTCGGCGACCCAATAGCGATGATAGCCAGCAGTCTCTGCGTGTTGCGCCAGAGAGCGGCTGTTGTTTAGGGCTTGGCGGGCGTCGCCACCCTCTGCAATGGGTGATAAATCGAGAACAGATAATACGGTCATGAGCTCTACTGAATAATTTTTAGTTGTCTAATAGTAGTCATTCTCTTGGGCTGTGTAATCAGCAAATGCATGAAAGTTGCAGTAATGTTATTTAAATTAGCGACGCACGTATTTGGCTCTAGGCGCCATTCTCAGTAACTGAGGCAGCTCGGCCAGTGGCTTACTTGTCGTCTAAAAAGAGCGCGTTAGCTCGGCAAAATTATACCGCTGGTAGAGACTCATTGACTTTGTCCCAGATAAAATTGCTAAGCAGGTTGTGCTTGGCAGCCCGTAAAAGCCGAAATTTATTGAAAGCCTGTTTTATGGGGCTGGGTATTCAAGGTCAGAAGACGGTTGTTAGCTTCAGTTAGGTTTGTTGAATTTGGCATCTATTTTGAGATAGGAGACGATGGCATTTGTAGTGTCGGAATCTAGAGCTTGAAGTTAGAGTTTGAAATTGAAAGGGTGAACTGCAACGGTTCGCAATCAGTCGGACTCCTCAAATTATGGTGGGAGTGAATTTAATAAAGGTGACATATGCATAATTACTTATTTTTTTCGGTAGCATTTATCGGGCTGGGCCTTAGCGCATGCCAAAGTCCGGCAGCGCCCGCGGATGAGGCCGCCCAACCTAAAGATCCGGTAGCGTTTTTGCGTAACGTAGAAGCTGAATCATTGGAGTTGGACAAAGAAGTGGGCGCGGCTTATTGGGTGCGCGCGACTCACATTACCGCTGACACAGGGATATTGGCCGCCAAAGCCGGCGAGCGTCAGTTGGCTTTTCAAAGCAAAGTGATTGAGCAGGCCCGGGACTTTAAAGACCTGCCCATGGATGCGGAGACTGCTAGAGGGGTAGAGCTAATTCTGCGTGGATCCTCCTTACCTGCGCCGGACGATCCCGCTAAGCGTGCCGAGCTCTCTCAGCTAGCCACAGATTTGGAGGGTATGTATGGCGCGGGTAAGTACTGTGACCCCGACAGCGATGTATGTTCAACATTGCCGGAATTAGAGAATATCCTTGCCAAATCTCGAGACTATTCTGAGCAGTTAAACGCCTGGACCGGGTGGCGAACAGTTTCGCCGCCCATGCGCCCTATGTACGAAAGGTTTGTTGAGCTGGCCAACGAAGGCGCCCGCGAAGTGGGTGCAAAGGATCTCGGCGATTTATGGAAGGGTGGCTACGACATGGGTGTGGCAGAGTTCGAGCAGGAGAGCGAACGTCTGTGGACCCAAGTTGAACCGCTTTATGAAGAATTACACTGCCACGTGCGCGCGCAGTTGGGTGCAAAATATGGCGAAGACTTAGTGCCAAGCACTGGTCCTATCCCTGCGCACCTTTTGGGTAATATGTGGTCGCAATCTTGGGGCAATATTTACGATTTGTTAGAGCCGTATCCCGGCGTTGCATCACTAGATGTGAATAAGGCGTTAGTTGAGCAAGAATATGACGCGGTGCGTATGACTGAAACTGCCGAAGCGTTTTTCACCTCACTGGGCTTGCCTGAATTGCCTGATAGTTTTTGGCAAAATTCTATGCTTACCAAGCCAGCAGATCGAGATGTGGTTTGTCATGCCAGTGCTTGGGACTTAGACAATGGTAATGATCCGCGGATTAAGCAGTGCGTAGAGGTCAATGAAGAACAGTTATCTACCCTGCATCACGAGCTGGGCCATATTTATTATTACCTAATGTACAAAGAGCAGCGCCCGTTGTTTAAAAGCGGCGCCCATGATGGATTCCATGAAGCCATTGGCGACACTATCGTTTTGTCTATGACCCCAGCCTACCTCAAAGAAAGAGGCTTAGTGCCTGAAGTGGCCCGCAGTGAACAGGCAACTATTAACGAGCAGATGAAGTTGGCGTTGGATAAGATTGCATTCTTGCCCTTTGGTAAGCTCATTGATCAATGGCGTTGGCAGGTATTCTCAGGCCAAATTACGCCAGAAAACTACAACGTAGGGTGGTGGGATTTGCGCACGCGCTATCAGGGTATTGCACCCGCTGTTGCGCGTACAGAAGCAGATTTTGATCCAGGCGCCAAATTTCATATTCCTGGCAATACACCGTATACCCGTTACTTCTTGTCTCATGTAATGCAGTTTCAATTTCACAAAGCGTTATGCGAGGCGGCTGGCAATAAAGGACCATTACATGAATGCTCCATATACAACAATAAAGCCGCTGGAGAAAAACTGGGCCAAATGTTGAGCATGGGAGCGAGCCAGCCTTGGCCGGAAGCAATGTTTGCCTTGACGGGGCAGCGGACCATGGATGCGTCGCCTATTATTGATTATTTCCAGCCTTTAATGGGTTGGTTGCAAGAGCAGAATAAAGATCGGCAGTGTGGATGGTAGCGGTCAGTAGACCTATGACTGGTTGATTTATAACTCAGGTGAAGGGTGCGCAATGAATTATTGTCGTGTTTATGGCGATATGTCATGCGGTAATTGCTAAAAAATAGCAATGTTGTTGGAGTTTATGGGCGTGCCTTATGATTGGGAAACAGTGGACGTTTTGTCCGGTTTTACCCAAAGCCCTGAGTTCAAGCAGTTAAATGCCAATTCAAAAATTCCAGTGCTGGAGGTCACGAATACTGTGACTGGGGACAAAGAATATTTGTCTGAGTTCAATGCCATATTGAATTTCTTGGCTGAGGGGTCTGCGTTCTTGTCGGCCGGTGGCTTGCCGCGAGGGAGGGTTTTACAATGACAATTTTTTGAGCAGTATAGCCACGAGCCCTATATTGCCGTTGCACGTTTTATAAAGCTGTTTCTTGGTTTGCCGGCTGAGCGCCAAGATGAGTTTGCAAGTAAGCAGGCGGGTGGGCATAAAGCCTTGGCGATTATGGATGCGCAATTGAGAAGAATGCTGTACCTAGCGGGTGAAGGTCTGACAATTGCGGATATCTCGCTTTACGCTTACACGCCTGTGGCGGCAGACGGCGGCTTTGATCTAGCCGAGTACGTCAATATCTTGGCGTGGATTGCCAGAATTGAGGCGCTGCCAAATTACTTGCCGATGCAAAATAATATTTCCGACTGATTCTTCTCAGATGTTTATGACTTTGCCGTAGGGATTCGCAGGCAAGGTCCCATCGCGCTCTGGCGCTTCCTAAATATTAGCGGGTCCAGCGGTTGGGAATCATGTCTTCGACCAACTGGTTGATGCTAAAGGCGTGGAGATCTTTTTCCTCAGCCACTGACATTGCGAATTTTGACACACTGTTCGAGCGTGTATAAACCAGTACTTTCGGATATTGCTGTTTAATCCATAACGCTGTGCGCAGGTTGTCTCGCTCGTTTCCAGTACCTAATATCACCACAGTGTTTTCTAGGCTGAGGTCAATTTTACTGGAAACATTTCGCCATACTTCGGGGTGTGAAATGTCCCCGTGAAAGACCGAGCGTTGATAGTCTTTACCTAAGCTCTGCTGTTCTTCAACCACCTGAATACGACGTTCCGCGTCTTGGTCAATTAGCGCAACATGAGAAAGCTCTCGGCCAGCTGTTCGTTCTAATTGCTCTAATACCGACTGGCCGAAGCGCCCAAAGCCTGCGATAACCACGTTGTCGCGGTTGTAGGTGCGGCGAAAGTGCTCTACTAAGTTATTGCGTACAAAGCCCAGGGCGGCAAGGTTATAGGTATTGAAGATAATACAGTGACGTCCCAGCGACGTGCGTAACAAGCTGCGCATAAAACGCAGGTTTTGGCAGTGTACTACCACACGGAATTTTAAATTTGGTGCAACGTCTAAAACTCGGGTTGCAGCTTCGAATGCTTGGTAGTCATTGTCACCTAACAGCAATACTCGGCGCGCTTTAGGCAGGGCGAGTTGCTTTAAAGAAAAACCTAAGGTCAGGTCGCCGACAATGGTCAGCACGCCATAGCGTTGCTGTAACTCTTGCTCGCGTATGGAGTTGAAGTGGTCATCTACGACAATGACTCGGTCATTAGGCGATTGTCTGCGCAGCATGCGCAAATAACTGGTGGTGAGATCTCCTGAGCCAAAAATCACAATATGATTTTCTAAGTTACGCAACAGCCATTGCTGTGGATTGATGACCCGGATAACAGCTTCGATAACCGCTGATGCAGTAAGTAGAGGCGCGCCGAAGTAAGCGATCCAGAGTAAGCCGCGGGCCCAGAAGGGTCCGCCAGTGGGCACGCCAAGATCTAAACCGCCGACTACAAATAGGCCCAGAATGTAGTAAATCTGCACCGCAATGCCGTCGTTCTCAGTGAATGGTCGCTCGCTTAAGGTTACTCCAGCTGCGAAACTGCTTAATCCAAACACAAACAACGAAGCGACAGCGATCCATCTCCAGCCAAAACGTTTATTTGTTAATGTTTCTAGAGCCATATGCTCAGACCATTCCTATTGCTACTATCGATCCATTCTATTCCTGGGGAGGGACAATGTCAGAGTTTTCGACAATTCAGTATGAAATAAGTGATTCCGTTGCACGTATCACCCTTGATCGTGTGGAAACACGCAATGCACAAAACAAAAAAATGCTTTACGAACTTAATGATGCATTTGATTTGGCTGCTCGAGACGACGATGTGAAAGTCATTGTGTTAGCCGCTAATGGTCCGCACTTTTCGTCTGGCCATGATTTGGCCGACAAAGACAAGATCACCGATTTTGATCAAGTGAGTAACTGGGGTGGTTTTGCTAAGCCTGGTGCTGAAGGCCATCAAGCCCAAGAAGAGGAAATTTATTTAGGTTTATGCTGGCGCTGGCGTAATTTGCCTAAACCGACTATTGCAGAGGTTCAGGGCAAGGTGATTGCCGGTGGGCTGATGTTGGTTTGGGTATGCGATTTAATCATTACCTCCGATGACGCCACATTTTCAGACCCCGTGGTGGCGTTTGGGGTAAATGGCGTCGAGTATTTTGCCCACCCTTGGGAGTTTGGTGTGCGTAAGGCGAAAGAACTGTTGTTCACCGGCGGGCGTATTTCCGCAGTGGAGGCGAAATCTTGTGGCATGGTCAATCACGTTGTGCCAAGGGAGGAGTTAACTAGTTTCACCCAGCAAATGGCCGCGCGAATTGCCCAGCGACCGAGTATGGGGCTGAGGTTAGCCAAGCAAAGTGTGAACCAGGCCCAAGATGCGCAGGGTTTGTGGACCGCGCTGCAGTCCGCCATGGGCTTGCAACAGTTGGGTCATGCGAATAATCAGATCGTGCACGGCATGATTGTTGATCCCAGAGGCGCAGATACCATTCGTAGAGAAGCGAAAGAGAAGTAGCACCAGCGTGGCTAATATCTTGCTCAAAGCTGCTAAAGCTTTAGCGAGGTTGTTGCCCTCTCCCGAAGATGCCGGAGAGGGTTCGGCTAGCTAGCGCCCAGTGAAATCAGGCTTACGTTTTTCAAGAAACGCCTTTAGACCTTCCTCAAAATCCTCACTTTGAAACAGACCATGGAGGTGCATCATCAGGTGATCCACCGAGGTGTCATAAGACTCCTCCATGCCCATGCGCATCATGCGTTTGGTGGTCTGTACGGCCACAGGTGTATTGTCGGCAATCTCCTGGGCCCAAGTCATGGCGGTATCCATAAGCTCATCATGGGGCACCACGGCATTGACTAAACCAAGAGACAGGCTCTCTTCTGCGCCTACCGTACGCCCTCTATAATAGAGTTCCGCAGCTTTAGCCCAGCCTACAAGTTTGGGCAAAAGCCATGTGCCGCCGCTTTCCGGAACTACATTCCGCCTTGCCTTACTGCCATTTTGCCCTTATCAGACATGATGCGTATATCGCAGAGTAATGTCATATCCATGCCATAGCCGGCTGCAGCGCCGTTGACAACGCAAAAGATCGGTGTATCGCAATACCACATGACGTTAATGGGTGCGTCGCGCAGATCAAATAACTTACGCACTGGTCGATTATTGCCCGCAGACTGATTGCCTTCAGCGTCTTTTACTTCGCTGTCGCGTCGGTCATTGGTGTCTATTAGGTCGAGGCCGGAGCAAAATCCTCGCCCACTGCCGGTGAGCACGATGCAGCGTATTTCTGGATCTTTGTCTGCTTCCACCACTTTGCGCGACAGCTCATCGAGCATGTCTCGGCTTATGGCATTAAGTCGGTCAGGTCTATTCAGTGTCAAACTAAGATATGTTGCTGCTGCTCAACTAAAAGTTGTGGTGTTGAAGAGGCTGATATGGCCATTTTACTATCCCCCCGAATAAGTGATTGTCTATGTTAAGTGCCTTTTCATTGCTATGAAAGTGCCGCAAGATGTTGGCGCTTGTTTCTGTGCATCGTTTTTAGGGGAAATTGTTATTCGCGTTTCTATTCTTGTGGGCCTTATGTTGGTCCAATCGATGGGTTATGTGCCTGTTTTTGCCGCCGATGCAACCGCTAACTCTCCCCAACCTGCCACAACTGGTGGTGTCGTTATTAGCAGTTTCACAAGCAAGGCCAATGCCCTTAGGGCGTCAATGCAGGCGTCCACAGCGCTTGCTATCAGAGCTTTTAATGCAGATCTACAGATTATGGCATCTGTAAGTAAGGGTAAGACCTTATTCAGAGTCATTGCGGTGCCGCAAATAGGCACTTCCAGCCGGCAGCTATTATCTGAATTACGCGACAATGGGTATGCCAGCGCGTGGCATATGAATGATGTACCTAAAACCGATGCTAGCCGCCCCCAACGCATTGCTTCACCTCAGCCTACAATAGATGCCCTCAATGAAAAGCCTCAGCAAGTTTTAGCCGATTCCGTGTCCGCAAAAACTGTCGGGAAAGCAAACGAAGAATTGCCTCGCAACATACCGCAGTTGCTGAATACGGGCCCTGGCGAGCAAACGGTCTATGGCACTGAGGCCGGTGTTGATCTTAACAAGCTGGCTATGGCGACCTTTGTCGATGCAGAAGTTGGCGTAGTGATTGATGGTGAAATTGACGAAGGTGTTTGGCAAGACATTGCTTATTTCGACAACATGCGGGTGTCGATTCCAGACATAGGTACGCCGGGTAAATACGCAACCAAAATGCGCATGTTTGCCACTGAGAAGGGCATGTATGTTAGTGCAGATATGGAGCAGCCGCGAGACACACTGGTCCGCCGTATGTCTAGACGCGACGATTTCATTGACCGCGATGTTTTTGGTATAACGCTAGACGTTTCTGGCGAAGGGAAAATCGGCTATTGGTTTTTTATTGCGCTTGGCGATAGTCAATCTGACGGAAAAGTTCTGCCAGAGCGGCGCTATCAGCGAGATTGGGACGGTCCATGGATTGGCAAGTCAGCTGTAACCGATAACGGTTGGAGTATCGAAATGTTTTTGCCGTGGTCAATGATGAGCATGCCAAAAACCGTTGGTGCGCGGAATATTGGCTTTGCTGCAAGTCGAATTATCTCTCACGCTAATGAGCGTTATCAATGGCCCGGTTATGGCGTTACCAGTGCGCGCTTTGTTTCAGCGCTGAATAAGATTGAAGTCCAAGGTGTGCAGCCGCGCACTCAAATAGCCATGGTTCCTTTCATTGCTGCAACATCCGAGCAGGTTCATAACGAATCTGATATGAGGGTGGGCGCAGATTTATCTTGGAAGCCGTCGCCTAAGTTAGAGCTTTCAGCAACGGTGAACCCAGACTTTGGCGCAATTGAAGCCGATGACGTGGTTTTAAACCTCACTGCGAGTGAAACTTTTTTTCCAGAAAAACGATTGTTCTTCTTGGAAGGTAGTGAAATTTTTAATGTGATGCCACGGGACGACTTTAGCGCTTTGTATAGAATCGCGCTTAATGAAGACTATGCCACAACATCTAGACGCGTCTATTTAAAAGACTTTGTGCCAGTGCCTGTGTCTCTCCTCAATACCCGTCGTATTGGTGGTACGGCCAACCAAATTGATTTGCCAACTGGCGTAACACCAGAGCGGGGTCAGCGCGATGTACCTACAGATCTGCTTGGGGCTGCAAAGGTAACGGGCTCCAATGGGTCGTTTCGCTATGGTGCGCTAACAGCTGTAGAGGACGATATTGCTTGGTTGGGGCGAAATGGCGCTAATGAGCAAGTAAAAATAAACGGCGAGGGCCGCGAATTTGCTGTGGCTCGGTTAAGTTACCAACTTGCTGGCGAGGCAAAAAAGTCAGTGGGCTATATGGGTACATTTACTAGTGGTTCGTTATACGATGCGGAGATTCATAGTGTCGACGGTCATTACACGAGTAGTGATGGTAGGCTCATTGTCGATGGTCAAGTGGTTATGAGCGACCGTAATGATGTAGACGGTTCGGGCGCTTTGTTCGATGTGCTATACGCAAGCAGGCCAAACCTAAGGCATAAGTTTGAATTGGACATCATGGACGACAGAATCGACTTTAACGACTTGGGCTTTTTGCGTCGCAATGATTATGTTCAGGGGCGTTACGTGATGCTCTACAACAAGCAAGACTTCACGGAAAAATTAACCAACTTTCGTTCGGCGTTTTCTCTGCAACAGCAATACAACTTAGAGGAAGGGCAGGTCACGGACAGCGCCATACTTTGGCGTACCTCTTTTGTTTTGCCCGGTCGCAATACGTTGAGAGCAGGTATAGGCTTTTTACCTGAACGCTATGAAGACATAGACAGCAGAGGTAACGGCGCTCATCGGGTGGATGCCAGCGGTTGGCTTGAGGTGCAGATTGCTACCGACGCGAATAAAACCTTTAGTTATTCTGCCGGGATGACGGCGCAGCAGGAGCACTTAGGCGATGTAACCTACGGTGCGTCGGCAGGAGTGACCATTCGTCCGCTAGATGTATTGAGTATGGACTTCGATTTGCGTTATAAGAAACGTAATGACTGGTTGGTTTATCAAGGTGGTCGCAACTTTGCGACTTTCGATGGCGATGAATGGCAGCCCAGCTTTGACGTCAATTGGTTCATCGCTCCCGGGCACCAGCTGCGCTGGAATATGCAATGGGCGGGTGTGCGTGCTGAAGATACAGGTTTTTATGCCATTCCAGCGGCAGATGGTGATTTGCAATCTAGCGTAAGGACGAAAAATAGTTACGACTTTAATTTGGGTGTTTTTACGACACAGCTCAGATACCGTTGGGAAATTGCACCGCTTACGGATTTTTATCTTGTCTATAACAGAGGCAACTCGTTGCGCACTGGTGATGATGCGGATGTATCAGAGCTATTCTATGACAGTATCCAAGATCCTGTCATAGACTCAGTGGTGGCAAAGTTGCGCTACCGATTTGGTAATTAGGGTCCTGCTAACAAAGGTGTCTTTTTTTCAAGAACATAGCTTTTATGCCTGGGATGAAAAATGCACTCCGCTGAATTTGATGTTTCGGATTAACGATTCGGATTAAAAAATTCAGACCATTCGGCTCGGACGCAGACACCGGCGGGAAAATCGCCGGTAACAGAACTCAGTCATCAGAATCTGAGTGAAATATAAAGGTTCTATTTTTATCTATGACGGCTTTTTGCCTTCAGGCCCTTCTGCGACCAATTTTTTTAAATTTCGCTGTGTGCCAAAAAATTTGCAAGAGAACTCGAATGCGAGTTCGTTTGACGACAAATAAAGTGAGAGGGTAAATGATGTTTATGTTTAAAAAAGTTCGCAACTTATTGATAGGTTTGGCGATAATGTTGGTGATGGCGCCGGTCAGTGCCAAAGAAATGAGTAGTACAAAACCAGAGCGCCAAGGTTTTTCAAGTGAACGCTTGGCAAAGCTTACACAGCTTATGAACGCCAAGGTCGAGGACGGCACTATGGTTGGTGGCATGGGTATGATCGCCCGTAATGGCAAGATTATTTACAGCCAAACTTACGGCCAAGCTGACCGCGAAGCGGGCAAGGTTATGACTGATGACGCTATTTATAGAATTTATTCTATGAGCAAGCCCATCACTGGTGTTGCTTTGATGATGCTATATGAAGAAGGCAAGTTCCGCTTGAACGACCCCATTGCCATGTATATTCCGGAAATGGTCAATCTGCAGATCGCGCTTTCTACAGGAGGTACTGGCGTTGTTTCTGACGGTACCACGAGTACCGCCATTGGCAGTGGAGATGAGTCCTTAGTAGGTCAGACACGTAAAGCTACACGTCAGCCCACCATTCGCGACCTTATGACGCATACAGCGGGTTTAACCTACGGAATTTTTGGTAACACCGAAGTGGACCAAGCCTACCGCAAGGCTGAGCTTTTGGGCGATATGGACCTTAAAGAGTTTGTGACAGTCCTAGGGAAATTACCTTTGCAATATGATCCAGGCAGTCAGTGGCACTACAGTGTTTCCGTAGACGTGCAGGGCTACTTGGTAGAAGTACTTTCGGGTATGAAGTTCAGTGAGTTTCTCGAGCAGAGAATATTCGCACCACTAGACATGCAAGACACAGCTTTTAAGGTCAATGAAGGCAATAAAGATCGGTTAGCTCAGCTATACAAGCCCGAGGGCGTTACGGCTGACAATTACTTTTCTCCTGCAACTGGCAGTGGCCTTGAACTAGCAGATGCTTTTATCAGCGCAGGTTATATCTACGGTGGTAAGTTTGAAAGTGGTGGTGGTGGCTTGGTTGCGACAGCGCGTGATTACCTGCGCTTTAGCCAGATGATGTTGAATGGTGGAGAGCTAGATGGTGTAAGAATTCTCTCGCCTAAAACTGTAGATCTGATGACAACAAACCATATTGGTGATTTGGGGCTAGGCTACGGCAGAGAGGGTATGGGCTTTGGGCTGGATTTCGCCGTCGTACTGAATCCCGGTGAAGTGGGCGAGGTCAGTTCAGCTGGTGAGTATAACTGGGGTGGCGCAGCGGGTACGCGTTTTTGGATTGATCCTCAGGAGCAATTGATTGGTCTGTTCATGGTGCAGAGTATCCCCCATCGCACGCGTCTTGCGGACGATTTCAAAGTGATGACGTATCAGGCATTGGTTGAAAAAGAGTAACCTCTCAACTTATGCTGTAGGAGCAGGTGCAAGGGCCCAAATGTGGGCCTTTTTTGGTTCGTTGAATGCTTTTTTTGCATGGTATTTGGTCTGAAGAGGTGGGTAAGGTATTTTTGCGCGCGCTAAACCGTACTTCTACCCCTGGTTTTTACAACTTTTTTGGTCGTTATGAAAAAACTAATTGCTCTGCTATTTATTTTGCTCTTACCTTTTCTTGGTATGAATTTGCTCGGTCTATCTCCTTTCGACCTGAAAGCGAATGTTCAAGTAGGTACAGGCATTGGCGCCAAACTTGCCTGCTCTGGCCGCTACCTGTCTGGGTTTGATGCTCCGCAAGTCGCTGCTGATATTGCCTCCTATTCAGCAGCGGCAGACATACTGACTATTAACTATGACGATATTGAGAAGACAGCCAGTGCCAGTTTATTCGGCGTAGGGGTTACCAAAGCGAAGTTTCGTCCCGGGTTGGGGTGTACTTTGGTGCGCGCTGGCAGTGAGCGGCTTGATGATATTACCGTGCCTAAGATCGCGGAGTCGTTACAACCTTGGCCTCTGGGCTCTATGGTTAATAGTCTAGAAACGTCTACTCAAAGTCAGTTAGAAACTCTGCTTAAAAGAGATAATAGTCAAGGCTTACAGACCAGAGCGTTATTAGTAGCGCGCAATGGCAAAATAATTGCCGAAGCGTATGCCGAAGGCTTTTCACCACAAACGCCATTAATGGGTTGGTCTATGGGCAAAAGCTTATCTTCTATTATGCTCGGACACCTAGCTTATGCTGAAAAGTTAGCAATGGACGAAGCTGATTTGTTTGTTGAGTGGTCAGGGGATAATCGTCGTTACATCACTGTGCAGCAGTTATTACAAATGAGCAGTGGCCTAGATTTTTCTGAAGTGTACGCGCCGGGTAGCGATGCTACGCGCATGTTATTTGTTGAGGCCAGTGCGTCAGGTGTGGCTAAAGGCAGTCCGCTTATTCATCCTCCTGGCACCCATTTTTCCTATTCTTCAGGCACCGCAAATTTGCTCTCTGAGATTTTTGTGAATCGAACTGGCGGCACACAATCTGCGGTAAATTTTTTGTATAACGAGATATTAGCCCCTATGTCTATGGCGCATACCACATTAGAGTTAGATGCCAACGGCGTCTTTGTAGGCAGTTCCAATATATATTCCAGTACTCGAGATTGGGCGCGGCTAGGCTTGTTGACGCTGCAAAAGGGCGAACTTAATGGTCACCGAATACTTAGTGAACGGTGGGTGGCTCAGACGCAAAGCCCCAATGTCAGCGATAACGAACGCAGTTATGGTTATCAGGTCTGGCTCAATCAGGGTGACAAGGAATTACGCTGGCCAGACTTGCCGGCAGATACCTACGCATTTACTGGCAATCGCGGTCAGCGAGTGATGCTTGTACCCTCCCAGCAAACGCTCATTGTGCGTATGGGTTGGAGTAGTGTGAACTACCCGGATAACGAAAGATTTGCTCAGCTACTGGCCTTTTAAGGGGCTTAGAGCGCACCTTGGCGATGAAGCTGTGCCTCTTTTGCTATTGTTTAGGCAGGGCGCGCCCGTTTAAATGTTCTCCTAAACGCTCTGTTAAATAGTGTGCCCGTTGTCCGCCTTAATGAAGTCCGCGCCTCGTTCCGCAATCATTACAGTGGGCGCATTAGTATTGCCCGAGGTAATGGTGGGCATAATGGAGGCATCAATTACTCGTAATCCATCAACCCCATGGACTTGTAGACGGTCGTTCACAACAGCCATGGGGTCATTTCCCATTTTGCAGGTGCCTACTGGATGAAAGATAGTGGTGCCTAAATCTCCTGCGGCTGAAGCCAATTCCTCTTCCGAGGTTAAATGCGCGCCGGGTTTCAGTTCTTTGGGGTTAAAGGGCTGTAGCGCAGGCGCTGCCATAATTTTTCGTGTGAACTTTAATCCGGCTACTGCGATATTTAGATCTTCCTCTGTGGACAGGTAGTTGGGTCTGATGGCCGGTGCCGTCGCAGGGTCCGTTGAAGTAATAGATATGCTGCCTCGGCTTGAAGGTCGCAAGTTACAAACAGAGGGCGTGATCGCATCGTACTTATGCAGCGGCGAACCGAACGCGTCTAATGACAGTGGTTGTACATGCCACTCGATGTTAGCGGATGCCTGACTAGGGTCGCTTTTGGCAAATGCACCGAGCTGGGAGGGCGGCATAGTCATAGGGCCAGTTTTATTGAAAAAATATTCAAGGCCCATTTTTGCCATACCCCAGGGGTACTTTGCCCTGCGGTTCAGGGTCACCGTATTATCTACCGAGTAGATGGTTCTAATCTGTAAGTGGTCTTGCAAATTATTGCCCACGCCCGGCAGTTCGCGTTTTGCTTCAATACCATGTTGTTGCAGTAACTCTGGCGCTCCGATACCTGAAAGCTGCAAAATTTGCGGTGAGGCGACGGCGCCTGCGGCCAATAGAACCTCTTTGTTGGCGGTTATAAGCTGGGCCTGACCTTTGTGAAGCACATGCACGCCTGTGGCCACTAAGCCTTTGTCGGTAAGCTCTAGCGCCAGCTTTTGCACCATGGACTCGGTCATTACCGTAAGATTTGGGCGCTTTTGCGCGGTGTCTAAAAAAGCCCGAGCGGCGCTCCAACGTTTGCCCGAGCGCTGATTCATTTGGAAGTAGGCGTTGCCGAAGTTGTCGCCTGTGTTGAATTCTTTGATTTTAGGGATGCCTGTTTGCGCTGCGGCCTCTCGCCAGACGTCCAGTATTTCCCAATTCACTCGGCGTTCTTCAACTCTAAGCTCGCCGCCGCTGCCGTGAAAATCATCGGGGCCGTGTTGGTAGTCTTCTGAACGTCTAAATATTGGTAAAACATCATCCCAGCCCCAGCCTCGATTGCCTTGGCTGGCCCAATAGTCGTAGTCGCTTTTTTGTCCGCGCATATAAATCATGGCATTGATTGAGGAGGAGCCGCCGATGACCTTGCCCCGGGCGTAGCCAATACTTCTGCCGTTTAAACCTTTTTCTGGTTCGGTAGAAAAGCACCAATCCGTGCGTGGGTTGCCTATGGTGTAGAGATAACCCACAGGGATATCTATCCAAAAGTAGTTATCCTTTTTGCCGGCTTCGAGCAGTAAGACCTGTTTGGATGGATCTTTAGACAGGCGGTTGGCTAGCACGCAACCGGCTGTGCCGGCGCCAATAATAATATAGTCGTAATTAGGCAAATGAGTTTCTCCCAAGCAGGGGAGGAGCATATCAGTTATTAGAAGTATTTGGCCTTGCTGAGGAAATTGTTAACAATTTAGTTTAAGCTGATTTCGGTAGGTAGGGGTTTTAAATACGGACTACTAATGAGGTGCTTGAAGTGCCACAGAATATCTTTCAGCAGGTTTTACAAAACAGTTCATTACTCATTGAAAAAATTAACGCCAAAGAAACGGAAGATTTGCAGTTACTTTACCAAGACGATGCAGTAATGGAGATAATTGGCCTTAGCAAATTTGTTGGTATTGAGCAAATTCAGCTGTTTTGGAGTGCCTTGGTTTTTGATCTGAAAAGCGAAATTGCTTATCGTGATGTAAATATGGAGTTTTTAAGTGATGATGCTATGAGTCTGTCTGCGAATCTGACAGCCAGCGGTCATAGCTTCATCGGTGTTGCAATGAATGAATCATGGGTGCGCAACAAGGGTAGTTGGCGTATTAGTGGATGCCGACTACAGGTGCGGTCAGCCTCGGTTGCTGCGATAGACTCATTTTTGGTCTTTGTGCAAATCTTTTCTACGAGTTTGCAAAACTGGCTTAACGGGCAAGATGTGACGGAGGATAATTGGTCGAGGATAGCCGACGCCTGCGCTAATGAACTTGGAGTGGTTTTACCAGATGGACGAAAAATTTCTGGTGTTGAGCTTCTTGCGTTGATTCGCGATTTAGTTGCATCCGAACCTAGTCTAGTTATGGAGGTTTCTCAGTTAGAGATGCTCACTATGAGTGAGTCGTTGTGTGTTGTGACGTATGTGGAGTCTCGGCGTTTGTCCGGCGAGGTGGGCACGGAAGACGTTCGCAGTACGTTGGCGTTTGCTCGACATTCGTCTGCTGGTTGGGCATGGCGTCACGTGCAACAAACTTCTACAGAGTTAAGGTAATTCTAGGCTAACACTCTTCGTTTTGAGGTTTGTTCACAGCTGGCCCCTTCTAATCACCTGCTGATTTTTCTAAGCCCCGCTTTTTTCGAACTCCCACCAATTTTATAATTTTGCGGTTATCGGATCAATACAACCGTTTGCCTCTAAACACAATCAAGTGAATTTAGAACGAGTTAAGTTTCTGTATCCGAAAATAAAAGTGCGCTGAAAATTGACTCGATATGGAGATTTATCTCATGCACCAGAATGCTCATATGGAAGTATTGGCGGCGAGCCAAAATTGGGTTGCTGGATTTAATCGCGGTGACTTAGCTGCGATGGTCACTGACTTCACTAAGGATGCTTCAATGCATCCGCGACCGAACCCCCTGTGTCTTGGGCTGCAAGCAATTGAGAGTTTTTGGTCAGGCTTATCGGCGGCCGGCGCCAGCGAATTGGTCTACTCCAATATTCGGCTGACTATTGAGGATGAGGGTCGTGCGCGCCTAGCTGCAGATTGGTCAATGAACATTGCCGCTGGTCTTATCACCACTGAGTTGTGGATTAAGCAAAAAAACGGTCAGTGGTTGATTGCACAGGACGACTTTGACATCCTGCGTTAAAGCACTGGCAGCATTGCTGAATTTGTCAGGCAGTCTCATGCTAATTTAACTTCTTGGTTTGCTGGGGCCAACGACTCAGGCGCTGCGTGGCCTCCCTTAAAATATGCGTGTCCGGACAATATGGTGCTGGTGTATCCCAGTGGGGCAAAGCTTTCTGGTGCAGAGTTTGCGCAAAGTATTAGTAATCATCCACGTAATAACGTCGGATTTTCGGCGACCGTTGAGCAGATAAAAATATTGTCTGAGTCCTCCAACGAGGGGCTTGTAGCCTACGTGGAAGTGCAAACTGGGGCTGAAAAATCAAAAGCCGAAAACCGCCGCTCTGCACTTGCTATGGTGCAACGAGGTCGGCAAGGCTGGTGCTGGCGGTATATTCAGGAAACAAGTTTGGGTTAAGCGTTTACGCGCCTATTGCAACGTCAGCAACGGTTGTTCCTAACCCACTTCGCTTGGTATCGTGGCCGCTAAATCTTTTTTGGTTGAAAACCTAAGGCTGACAATGAAACTATATACCGTACCTGCTGCGCCAAATCCCACTAAAGTAATGCTCTATATCG
>Ga0302126_10000304_pt1 | contig 33698 bp, 15 predicted proteins | sample CB4_20m_MG_FD_203108 | JGI IMG/M metagenome (GOLD analysis project Ga0302126, IMG submission 203108) | Marine microbial communities from Western Arctic Ocean, Canada - CB4_20m | ecosystem: Environmental > Aquatic > Marine > Oceanic | place: Canada: Western Arctic Ocean | collected 2017-09-24 | reverse complement strand
TTGGAAAAAATTTAATACGTAATAACTCTCGCCTTGTTTTCATTAATAGTACATGTTTTACGTCTCTCGGTACTAAAAAGAACCCACGGCTCTCTCTTGAGTGCGTGCGTGCGTGTTTGAAGGACCATATTTGAACCAGAGAGAGAGAGATTTGAGAGAGATTTGAGAGATTCAGAACCGCGACGGCGACGATGATGTCCTCGGAGAACTTTCGGAAGATCGAGAGAGAGTTAAGGGAAAGGGCCGAGGAGACGAAGGATGGGAACGAGGTATCGGCAGTGCATGCGATCGTTGCGTCCGGGGAACTCGAGGCTATTAAGAACGTGATTGGTTTTAAGGATGATCGCGAGGACGATCGTGGTCGAGAGAGGGACGATGATGATGATGATCAGGATAGTGGGAGAGTTGTTACTGGGAGAGTTGTCTTGAAAATGTCCAGGAAAGCTGTCGGATTAGATGAGTTTTCGTATGAAAAAGAAGAAGAAGAAGGACGTAGTAACGAGGAAGAGAATGATGATGATTGTGGTGGTGGTGCGACAGAGAGCTTAATGAATCAAATAGGGTACGATTCGAAAGGGTGGGAGAGTGCGCAGACTGCTTCGGAGTTTAGTACGCGTCACAACAAAGATTCGCAACAACAACAACCGAGCGAGATGAAGTCAACGTCAGTCGTTGGCAAAGAGCATAGTAAGGAAGAAGAAGAAGAAGAAGAAGAAGAAGATAAAGCGACGCAGAAGTATGATAATGAACTTGATCATAATAATGGTCGCTTTGCGATTGATACGCCGACGCATACGACTAATAATAATAATAGCATAGGGCAGTCGAGGAATGATTTGTTTAGAGCGAGCGGTATCTCCGGGGGCTTAGAAGATGCAACTGATCCGCAAGGAACGCAACGCATAGAGCCAGATCAAAATTTCGTCGACAATGATGAAGAGAATGAAGTAGTAATAGTAGAAGAAGAAGAGTTGGATGTTAATGGCATCGTCGCGCAAAGAAGGCCAGAGTCTCTTAACAACCAAGAAGAAGAAGAAGTAGTAGTAGTAGCCGCCCTAGCACCAACAATAATAACAATCCAACCAATAGCAACGACGACCATGATTTTGGCGACGCAGGAAGACAATCGAGAAGAAGAAGGAGAAGAAGACTCTGAGAATGAAGAAGAAGAAGAAATTTTAGGTACGCAGGTATTCGCCTTGGAAGAAGAAGAAGAAGAAGAAGAAGAAGAGCGAGAAAAAACAACATTAGAAGATACGGCGGCCGAAAAAGATATTGAAGAAAAAGAAGAGGCTATCATCCACCAAACGCCAGCTGACGCGATGACAAACAATGAACATCCACCTCCGCTCCAACCGAGGCGCCCTGCTGCTGCCGCCGCCGCTGCTGCTGCCGTTGCTGCTGCTACTGCTTTCATCCCATCTACAGAACTTAATGAGTTACAATCTTCACTGGCGGCTGGGCTAGTCACGGATGCAGGAGTCATCCCTTCAACTTCTTTGACGCAGAATATTCCCGCCACCGCCCCATCTGGAAATGCTGATGTTCAAATCGTTGCCTTCGCCGCTGAAAACGCGGTAAGGAATCAATTGGAGCGAAGAAGGATGACGACAATGGCATTTGGCAACGCAGAAGGCAGTATAGCGCCACAATCAGTGACTGAAAATCCAAATTCGAATGAAGAGAAAACACAACTTGAAGTAAATAACGGCGCTATAGATCATGTTAATAAAAGTATCTACGATGACGACGAAGAGGATGGTGAAGAAAAAGATGATGAAATTGATGATGATGATGCGCACAATCAGTCTCCAGATCTCGCATATCATTATTCACAACGAGTTCTGGCATCGGATGATGATAATGAGGAGGGTGAAGAGGAAGAAGACTATAAACAGCAGCATCGAGCGTATGATGACGATGAAATGTATCGATCGCAATTGACGCAGCAAGACGACGAAGGAGGAATTTTGCACAGGCCAGCAAATGTTAAATTTAAAATGCCTGTGGCATTTGGGGACGGTGAAGTTTCCTCAGAAGAAGAAGACGGTGATGACGATGGCAACAATAAAAAATTAGAAAGCGAGCAAGAAGAAGAGGACGAAGAAGAAGAGGACGAAGAAGAGGAGGACGAAGAGGAAAAAGATGTAGGCGGACGAGGAAAAAGAAAAAGGATACCTGTGAAATTTTTTGATGATACTCAAAAAGAAGAAGAGATAGATGAGGACGAAGAAGAAGTAGAGGAAGAGGAAGAATCACAACCTCTGCCGGCTGTTTCAACGCGACCAACGCGAAACAAGAGCAAAAAAGTTCAAGAGCAACAAGCGCCTGCGGCCGACACCACATCAACTCCAAAAATTGTGAAAGAAATAGCGTCGACGACAAAGTCTTCAAAATATGAGACGTGGGAGGACTACCTCGCTGGTTGCCCGAAGTGCCGTTACAGTTCATGCAACACGTGTAGGCCAATGCACATTCTGGCAATCAACGGAGATGAAAGTGCTCAAGGAAAAGTGATAAGGTGGAACGAGAACCGAGGGGAAAAAATGACACTTGCTTCGCGTTCGTTGCAACAAGCGAAATCCTCGAAGAATAAACGAATGAGACGAACTTCATCCGTTAATGCTACAGCAAGAACAATTAAACTATTTTCGCCAAGGCCAGCTTCAGTGACCAAATCGAACAAACGAGGAAGGAAATCAACAGCAACGATGACTGAAAATATCGCCTCTCTCGAAGATTCTGCGGAGAAAAAGAGAAAATCAATTAAAGGGGGATTATTTTCGGGTTTATCGTTTATGATCTCAGGCATGCCAGAAGACTCGCGCAAAGGTATCGAAATGAGGAAAGCTATTAGAGAAAATGGTGGTGTTATTCTCAATAGCATTCCGAAATTTAACAAGAGCAAAAAAATCGATCCAAATAAACAAGTCGTCCTTTTGCCTTCGGATCCAAAAGAAACGGCAAAATGTTTGTTCGCCCGAGCAATTGGTGCTAGATTACGATCGGTACAATGGGTACGCAATTGTTTAAGTAAAAAAAGAGTCCTGCTAGAAGATAAGGAAAATCCGAAGAACCTGGTAGCTATGGATTTTGAAGGTACGTCTTACATTTTGCTCGGTAATAAGAATTTTCAAGAAGAATTTTCAAACTTGATGCTACACGCCCGTGCTGGCAAAGTTATTTCATGTGGAACAGATTCAGATTGTAAGGAAGATTGGAAACTGAAATTAGGAGAAGACATAGTTGTAGCTGCCGTCGTGATTCAAACGGGAGAACGCCTTCCCCGATGGTTGAAGAGCGCTTTGAAAGGCAAAACTCTTGTTCGACACGATTGGCTAACAGAGTCTTTCCGACATATGGAAATCCTACCATACTTCGATTATGAATTGCAACCGAAGGCAATATAATATTGTTGGATAATTAGGAAAAGCGCAGAGATGCTTGCTTTATTCATTGTTTATTATATAAATATTTATTTATTTATTACTAAGATATCTCTTCTACTATTATTATTCGTTTTCGATATTTAATGAGATATCGAGCGCTATTACTGAATGAGTGAGTTGTCCACTCGATATGAACGTCACGCCTGTTGCTCCTATACCCCCAATCGTTTCTAAAGTCACATTACCACTCGCTTCAGTTTCCACGCCGAACGCGTTAAGCTTTACCGCAGCCGCGCTCATGTCATCAATTGACATATTATCCAACATCACTCGCTGCACTCGACTCGTATCAACGCCTTTATCTCTTAACAAAGCGCAAACCTCTTCGACTTCATCCATCGTTCGTGTCTCTAATTCAATCATAACTTTTTCATACTTCTCACAATCGGCTTTTAAATACTCCGTCGATGACTTCAACGCGTTCGCGATACCGTTCGCCGCAGCGACGTGATTGTCCTTAATCATGACCATATCAAACAACCCCATCCTATGATTCTCGCCTCCTCCAATCAAGACCGCCCACTTATCCACAACCCTTAACCCAGGAACGGTCTTCCTAGTCTCCAACACCCTCGCCGGTTTCGCCCGAACAGCCATCTTATTCGTCAAAGTCGCAATCCCACTCATGCGTTGCATAAAATTCAAAACAACTCTCTCCGCCCTCAAAATCGAACGCGCTCGACCGCGCATCGAACAAAACACTTCACCCTTTTCGATCAAATCTCCATCTCGTTTCTTCCAAGAAACCTCTAATTCATCGTCAACTATGCCCATTATTACATTCGCCATCCATTCGCCAGCTAAAACCCCCGATGCTTTCGCTAACAATTGCGCTCGAGCTTGCGTCTCTTCAGGGATTGTTGACAAACTCGATAAATCGCCTACGTCTCCAATGTCTTCCTATTTATTAGAGGATATATAATTTTTAGTGTTTTGCAATAAATAAAATAGAAATGACATAATCATGATAGGAGAGAAAGAAGAGAAGAGAGAGACTTCAAAAATCATTCATCATACCTCTAAAGCAGTTCTGACAGACATTTCAATCGTGTGCGTTGGATGAGCAGGAATTGCGACTTGGGGATTTCGCAATTTCAGAATTTCTTTGACGACTTTGAAGTCATCATCTTTGAAATTAGTAGTATTATGAGCTATAGCGAATATAGGGGATGACATTTTCTTCGTACGTGTTTTTAGTTTTCGTCTTTGTTCGTTTGTGTGTTTGGTAATAATGATCGTGTTCTGCACTTGAGCAGACATTTTTTTGTACAACAAAGAATTTTTATGACGCGTTTCAATTCTCTTGATTTGTTTTTGTTTTTCCGATTGATCTTTTGATGGATGATTGCGATTGTGGAACATTGCATGATGACTCTTTAACAATCGAAAATATCTGAACACATTTCACCGTCGTTTAAGAAGTTTTCAAATGCGTCGTAGAATTTCGCCTCGTACTCATCGGCGATTTTCGTGCAATCATCGTTTGAGAATCCTTGCGATTCGCACGCGGTCAAAAACGCTTCGCGAGCTTCGTTCTTAACGTCCTCGTTTTGAAGTTCCATTGCGAGACGGGATGATCCGAACTCACAGAACGTGCAAAAGGAATCGTTGTTGTTTGTGCTGATATGCTGCGGCGCGAGGAAACCAAACGCTTTTGCAAAAAACAAAGACAAAAATGTTTCCTCGATTTTTACAACGTTCTCTTCTTTTTCTTCTTTTTCTTCTTCTTCTCGTTCTTCTTCTTCTTCGTCGCACAATTTCAATTGCTCACAAACTTGCCTGTCTTCATCTGCCGCGTGCGTCTTCACATACTTCAAAGCCTTTTCCAAGTACTCCTTCCCGAGCGCTTCGCATTCGGCTCTTTTATTATCCTGGTCTTCTCCAACGAAAACTCTCTCGCACATCTCGTTCACTGCTTCGAACAGCTTCTCGCGAGTCGATTTCTTCTCGATCTTATCAGTCGCGTTTTTGAGAAACTCTAAACATTTCTTACATTTCGGTCCATCCTTTGTCGCCACTAAGAACAACGCGTTTTTCTCTTCTTCTCGTTCTCGTTTTCCTTCTTCTCGAACGGCACCCAAATCTCTTTGCTGTGACCAATTATTATTATTATTCACTCGCGCTTCGACTTCACCGATGCTTCGATAAGAAGTGGTCGAAAAACTCGAACAAAAAACAAAAGCGAAGAAGAACGTGTAAACTTGTCTCGCTCTCATCATCGTCATCGATCGATCGATCGATAGTTCTCTCTCTCTCAAAGAAGAAGAAAAAGAAAACCTGCTACGCTTTTCTTTCTTTCCCTATAAGATCTCAAAATCGTGAGATATACAAACAATATTTATATTTATATTATTAATATTTATCGCTTTTAAAAAAGAAACGAGTATACTTGATCTCTTCTTCGTACTCTTCTTCGTGCTCTTGATGTTAATTAATTATTATTGAAAATAATGTGTCTGTTTTGTTTTGAAAGTGGATATTTAAAATAACGCATCTTTTCATTTATAGGTATCTGCTGATGAGGCCAGCATGTTAATAAGTAACTAACTTTTAAACAACTTAATCATCTGCTATAACTCTAAACATCGCACGAGTCGCCGTCATTCACAAGTTTCGCAATAGCTCGAAAGCACTGCTCTTCCCCTTTCACTTTGTTCAACAGAGCTCCACACGGTAACCTGACGTTCGGGCCAAGGCCACACTCCGACAAACACTTCACTTCTTTCACTGAAACATTAAATCTTTCGCTCCGTTCTCTCAAGAATTCGAGTGTTTTCATTGAACCTAATCTACGACACTCCTTCTTCGTGCATACTTCGATTTCTCTGGAGGACGATGAAGCGAGAGTTAGATTTCTCCTTTTCTTCGTTCGTGTGTTTGTTTTTGATGATGATGTAAGTTTGTTCATCAATAATACACTCGATGATGGACTATTACTTAACAACATCAAATCTTATTATTATTATTAATTATTATGAGTATAGAAGAGATTGATCGAACAAAAAAGTTCACGCACACACAAACAAAGAAAACAAAACCAATAAATCACATCAGAAGAAGAAGAAGAAGAAATGGAAGAAGAATTCTCGATTCCTGCGTGTGTGTGTCTGCGTGCTTGAAAAATGAGACACAGACAAGCGCTCAAGCGGGAATCGCAAAATGCTGATTTTTCCATTTGATAAGTTTTCCCCAAAATTAATAATAAAACTGCATTGTTAAAAAGAGAGAGAGTAATTAATTAAATTTATACCGCTTTTTGAAAACGACCGCGCGGATGATGACGTCTAAATCGTCCTCGAGCAGTGCAGATTCCTTAGCGGATTTGATGGAACAATCGATGCTCCAAAATAATAATAACACGAACATCGAAGGCAAGGAAGAAAAGAACTTGAACGAGGAAGAAGAGCTCAGGAGACGAATCACTGTGAATGCGAAGAAGGTTACGGAGATTTCGTCGATTATTCCAATCTTAGAACTGAAGAAGAATCAGAGGATGAAGGATTTTTTAAGCGGTGATGATTCTTCCGTTGTTCAAAACAATAACAATAATACTAACAGTAATACTAATGGACGAGTTTTGAAACGAAGGAAAATGGTCAAATTGACAACGACAGAAAATTCTACGGATAATAAAAAAAATAACAATGACTCGGCGGCGTTTGTGTTTGGACACTGCGTGAGATGCGGGAAACGGCAAAGAAGAGAACAAGACTACGTCGTCGATGATGATGTCGTATGTTCGTGTTATTCCAATAACGACGATTTGATGGAGAACAAACAACAACGGAAGACGACCGCGGTGAGATATTTACACGAAGGATTAGAGGTCTCCGACGGCTTGTTAGAACGAGCGAAGGAGGAAGAGAAAATAGCGGCGATGAAGGAGGGAAAGATTTTCTTAGTTCTTGATTTGGATCATACTTTGTTGAATTCGTGTAGGTTCGATGAGTTAGAAGAGAGCGAACGGAATGAGTTGGACGAACGCATAGCGAAAAGGGACGAGGAAGATGAAGAGGAAGATTCTGTTACTATTGAGAGAAAAAATGATGATGATGAACTGCAAAATAAACAGCAGGAACGACCGAGATTCCCAGATTTACATTGTTTGCGACACTTTTCGACGTATACGAAATTAAGACCGTTTGTGTTTGAGTTTCTCGAAGAAGCATCGAAGATCTGCCGCATGCACTTGTATACAATGGGAGATAAGCATTATGCGCACGAGATGGCGAATTTGATTGATCCAGAGGGAAAATATTTCCACGGTAGAATTATAGGCAATAGCGATTCGACATGTTCGAAAACGAAGGATTTAGATATAGTATTAGGAGGGGACGATTGTACGTTGATCGTAGACGATACGTCGAGAGTATGGCCGAGACACGCAAGAAATTTGATTCGCGTAGATCGGTATCATTTTTATAGAAAATCTGCGACTACTTTCAGGGAAGCACCGAATTCGAGTGTTATGGAACGTGGAATCGATGAGGGAGTTAGAGCAGATGATGGAGGAATCGTGAAGCATCGTGAGGTTTTGAAAGACGTCTTGGCCGTATTGAAGCTCGCGCATCGCATGGCATTCAGAGAGAGAGAAACTGGCGATGAAGAACATAAGGACGTGCGGGATGTTTTCTCCAACGCAAATGGCTCAGGAACAGTATTATCAAATTCGCCATTTTTTGTTCTCAAAGATTGCGTCATTTTGCCGAGCGGCATTACGCCTTCGAAGGACGTGAGACCAGAGCGTCACCCTTTGCTACTTTTAGCCGCAGGACTTGGCGCTAAGATTGTAAACGCAATGAGCGATGATGTCACTCACGTTTTGGCAGGAGCAGATAATACTGAAAAAGTGCGAAAGGGGCGTAATCTTGGGAAGCATGTCGTCAATGGAAATTGGCTGAGGGAATGCGCGTTGCAAAACGTTAGACTCGATGAGAGCGATTTTATTGCTCTTTAGTTTTAGTTTAAGATTTATTTAATAATAGTTCTATTATCTACATGTAGAGGCATCGTTAGCATTCTGTTTTTCCAACACTCGCATTTTTCGTGCGCAAATCTGCATCCTCTTCTACAGAGCGGGCCAACTCTAGAAAGTTTATCTGGCTTGAACGGCGGACGTTGACAATAATCTTTTTCAGACTTTGAAAGTTTTCTGCAAACATCGTCACGATTATTCAGGATTCGTTCTTTTATGATATCTTTCCACATCCATAATGTTTCTGTATACGCGGGTTGTTCATTTTTCACAACGGTTTTACCGTGGTTAATCGTACCCATTAAAATTTCTGCAAACTGTCGAAACAACGTCGTCGTTAGCTTGTTTGGACGATAGACTATGAATCCAACGTTACGCTCTTCAAACGTTCTATCTACTCTTCTGAGCTTGGCATCTTTGATTGTAATTTCAGTTTCGTAAAAGTCACGCAAATCATACCCGAGATGGTTACCACCCTGATTTCTCGCGGGATCGACGATGTGCATGAAATCATATCCGCCCTTAGGAACTTTTCTTAACTCTATTGCTTTATCTCTCATAGGATTTGAATATTTCCCATCGAGTTCGTTTAACATGTCATCGACGTAATCTCCACAAGAGCACGTATCGCCGTCCGCAAATATCGTCTTTGCATACGGCGCTCCCGCGAGCGATATGATTTTCTTCAAAAAAAACATTAAAGGCAAATTCGTGCCAGTATTACCATCTTTCTTTCGTCTCTCTATGTTTCTCTCGACTTGACCGATTGATTTCTTCTCCGCTACTAGATCCATTAATCCGTCATAAAACACGACATCATCGAACGGATTCGCCTTCATGTACTTCTTTCTCGAATTAATCGGCGAAATCCATCCGGCGGCGTCCGTAACGCCTACTGCATCCCATCCCTCTAATTCGACCTTCCTATGCGTCAGCTTCAACTTCTTCATCCAATCATCGAAGAGAACCTTGTCCGTGTATAAACAAAACCTAATCTTTGATTTTTTCGAATGCGCTCGTAACCTCGACGCAACCATCGCCGCCCTGTCTATAAACCTCGTGTTCCCAGTTGCCATATAAACAACCCCAGTACTCCCTTCGCCATTCGCCGCACGAACGACTCTCCAAGAACTTTCGTCAAAACTCTCTTTCTCTTTCTCGTATTTCTCAAACATTTTCAACGCATCGGTGCCTTCTCTGCGCGTATAAAATTTCGGCGCCTGCCATCCGTTCTTTAAAATCATCTCTCTCACTTTTTTTGTCAAATCATTAGTCTGTTCGTATTCGTCCCATATCATCTTCTTATCGTTTTCCGTTTCGTTTTCATCGTCGTCTTCGTTTTCTGCATTTTTCGCAGTTTTAACTTCATCATCATCATCACCTTCCTCTCCTACGATAGTACTCTCGCGATCACTACTACCACTACCACCACCACTAAAATCACCATCATCGGACGATAACACCGACGATGAATAAATACCAACGAAATCTTTCATTGACGACCGATTAAAAGAGATAACAAAAATCATACTCAAAATTGTCAGAATTCCTATAATCCATAAACTCGCCCTTCTTCTGTTGATGAGCACTACGACCATTCTATGTTCTCTTCTCTTCTCTTCTCTCTCTCGAACGAACAAATACTAAAAGAAAGAAAGAAAGAAATGTGAAGTTTTAGTAGTGCAGTAGTGCAATACAAACGAGTTCTTTCTCTTCAATTTTGGTCTAAAAAATGAGCGCAAAATTTTCCAAATTCTGCATTTGCCTACTGCAAAAGAAATAGTAGTAAGAGAAATGCGAGTAAGACTCTTCGCACTCGCGTTCCTCTTCGGCGTCTTATTCACTTCAATCGTTCGGAAAGAAAACGACCACGTGCGAGAGAATAAAATAATCACGGCAAGTTATAATAATAATAATAATAATGTTATGTTCTTCGATGGAGTAGATGACTTCATTGATAGTGATGTGACGGCGAGAGTTTTCATGATTAACAGCGGAGTGGTTAGTTACGAGAAGAAGAGGAAGAGAAAGAGGAAGAAGAGGAATATTAATGATGATGAAGAGGATGATTTAGAGTACGATAGAGTAGCAGAGGTATTAGAGCTGGACGAGTTAACCATCGCAGAGCTCTTGAGAGGGGCGTTACTAGCGATGAGAGTTTGTTTACTCTTGCTCGCAAAGGCGCTTAGGCCATTTTTTAGTACTTTGAAAGATTTCTTGATTCAGAAAATGAAGGAACGAATCGATCGTCGTAAGAATTCTACTACTGATGGAGAGTGGAATTTCTTTGGGAATGAGTGGAAAGTACTCATCGCGAGAGCGTTGAAGTGCGTGCTCTTGATGATCTTGTTGAGGCAGACAAGAGATCTTGTAAAGAGAACGACGAAGACGTGGAAGATTTTGAACGTTTACGGAAGATTGAGGAGGAAGATTTTAGAAAGAGCGAGAAACGTGAAGAGGCGAGCGTTTCAGAGTGCGAGGAGGTTTGTTTTGGAACCCGTTTCTAAACTGAGGCGCAAAGTGAGTAGGATGATAGATATAGTGCAAGTAGTGCCGAGGGCGATCGTTGCAGCGAATTTTAGGGCGAGGGCGAAATCGAGTATTAAGTTCGCTTTGGCGATTTTGCCGCACGCGGTATTTTTTTATTGCTCGAAAATAGTCGTGACGAAAATTCCACTCACGATTCGCGTGTCGTTGTTGCGTACGCGCTATTGCTTTGCATCGGTTGGGTTTTTGTATCCTATATTTAAGACCATTCTTGCGCTAGAAAATGACCAAGAGGAGGAGATCGAGAAATGGGCGAGGTATTGGGTAGCCATAGGCCCGCTCGCGTTATTAGCAGACGTTCCTTTTTTATTCACGAGCGTTAGTTTATTTTGGCCATCTTGGCCAGAAATGGTATTCGTGTTTGTTTTTTGGCTCGTCATTCCAATCATGAACGGTGCACATTTTACAATAGATTCAGTGTTTGCGCCTCTTTATAAAAAATTCGTCGTCGTTGGAGATTTGAAAGGAAATAGAAATAAGAGTAGTAGTGGTAGTAGTAGTAGTAGTACTTCGAGTCTTTCGTTGATGATGTCGTCGGCGCTTCGTTCTTCAGATGCGGAAGAAAGCTTTGATGAATATAGCGACGACGAAGATGATGACTATCAAAACAACGACGACGACGGCTATAAGAATAAAAGGGAGAAGAGATCGTCTCCTCCGTCTTCTGAGATTATCCAGCATTCTCCGCGGAGTAGTGCTTTGCCCCCCATTTACCCGACGACGACAAAGACGACAAAGAAAGTGAAAAGAAGAAGACATCGACGGCAAGCGAAAGGTTTCAAAAGCTATAGAAGCGCCGTTGCAAGAAAACTCGGAGACGTATCGAAAAGAGTTATAATCGTCTGGTTACGAGCGTGCGTCTCCATCATATGGCAATTTAATCCACGCTTGGGTCAAATATCGAGCGTTGCGTTGGAAAATACAACTGGACCTCTGTTAGTATGTTCGCTCTTTTTTCTAGTCCCGGGCATCTTTTGTAAATATGGATGTGCCATTGCAGGAGTTTTCGTACCTTGCCTGAAATCTTTAGATATAATAACGACACCGATACTACTAACAACGACAGCAACAATAGCTAAAAAGGAGAATCTTACTAATAAGTTTCAAAGTAGTAGTAGTGGCGGCGGCGGTTTCGTGCGAACCAATACACATAATAATAATAGTTATTCCTTGCAGCAGCGCAAGAGTAAAAACATGTCGTCGTCGATAGATTCAGAAGGGGAAGGAAAAGAAGAAGAAAATAACGATAGTAATAATAATAATAATAATAATGATAATAATAATGCAAGAGAAGGAATTCGGAATAGGTTCAAGTTTCGTACGGATGAAACAAAAACGACGACGGCGATTGTAACGACCGTAACGACGACGCAAGAGCACTCGTTTCTTCAAACAAACAACAATAATAAAAATAACAGAAACGAAAAACTTCGCTCGCAACTCGCGTACTGGATCGCCTGGAGTCTCCTCTGGGCCCTCGCCAGAGAAATCGGCTGGTTCCCGCTCTCTCGCCACCTCGAGCTCGCGTGTATTTACTGGCTCCATTTAGGCGGCGGCGCCGATATCATCACAAAAAAAGTTAAACATTTGAAAGATGCGATTATTTCAGAGCATTTGAACGTCATCGAAGCCGCTTTAAAGAACGCTAATGACGACGAAGACGGCGCAGTCGAAGCAATAGAAGCAACAGTAGGCAACGATGCAGACGTCGCAGAAGTAGAAGAAGAAAAAGAAAAAGAAACGCGTCTAAACGAAGGTGAGAAAAAAATAGTAGTACAAGTAGTCGAAGAAATAAAAGTAGAAGAAGAGTTAAATAGCGCTTAATTAACACCATAGACTAGTAGTACGACTGTTATATATCACACCAACGGAAAGAGCTGAAATTATCTTGCATATAGTCTCCGCAAAGCTCGTTTCTGTCCAAGGTTCGCGCCTTCGCAACTCGCACTCAAAGCACCGTTTGACCAATAGACCAAACGAGCAAAATTAAATCGCCAGATCGGATTTCGGGATTTCCCACACTAAATCTACTTTCGCGAACTTAAGAGCAACGACAACGCAACAAATAAAACGCCGAAAACCGAAACGATCGCGAACAAAAAAACAAACACGCGAACAAACGCGCGCGATATAGAACTATAAACCGCCTCTCTACTTCTTCTCGCGCGCGTGATCGTATTTTGTGATCTTTTTACTATTTTCAGATCTTAGCCGTGATCGCCAAAAACGATAACCCAAGAAGAAGAATATAAAATATATTATTTATATATTAGGAAAGAGTTTTAGGCGTACTTTATTTAAATAAATAACGCGATCAACGAACACACGCGATGAAAATGACTTTTGATCCTACAGTTTGTAAGAATAATCGTCGTTCGATTTGCGCGATGATCTCGTTGTTCTTTTTATTCATGAGTGCTTTTGTTCCTTTGAGAGCGCTTGCACAGGTGGATTATAGCTGTTCGTTGAAGAGTTATTATCAGCCAACGAATTATTATTTGCCTTTGTGTCCTGGTAGCGACAATTCGTGTTCGTGCGATATCGCCGAACCTTGCGTGACTAATGTGACTTCTTTAACGGTTACGTTTGAGGACGACGCGTCTTCATCGGGAACGTCGTTTCTGATCGATGATAGATTCGAGTCCGGCGATGAGTTTTTTAACGATTTTCGGACGTATTATGAACTTCAAGACGACTCGACGACGCTTAAAAAGATTGCGTTTGAGCCGTGCGCGTTAGATTCTGACGCAACGTTTAGGACTGCAATCAATGAATGTCTTGCGGTCTCAGAGACCATTTCTATCTCGGGAAACTGCTATTTGACAAAGTGGGGACCTATGTCCGATTGGGATACGAGCAAAATTACGAATATGGCAGAAATTTTCATGGGCAAAAAGTTCAACGGGAACATAAGCGAATGGAATACCTCGCAAGTCACGACCATGGCGAAAATGTTTTCCGAAACGGATAATTTTAATAAAGATATTTCTGGATGGGATGTATCAAAGGTTTCGACGATGGCAGATATGTTTCGTAATGCACTTGCGTTTGATCAGCCCATCTATGACTGGACCGTTACTTCGGTTACGAACATGAACGGAATGTTCGAAGGAGCGTCTCAGTTTTTGCAAGATATCACTAGCTGGAATCCGAAATCTGATGGAACTTTCGAAGATATGTTTGCAAGTTCTAAATTCTCTGAATATTATGCGTGTAAAAACGATGCGTGTTCTTTGGCCGCTTGTGCTAATACGTGTGGTCCGCCTTCCTATTGGGGGACGGCTGCGGGCGTATGTAAGTGCTCTCAAGAAATTTGTACAAAAGACACGCTCGTTGCACTCACAGCCGGCAGATCTTGCAACGGTCTTGACGCAAACGGTCTTTTAGAGGGAGGCTTGGAAGTATCCTCTAAAGTTACTTCCCTCGATTTATCCGGTATCAAATCAATCGATGGAGATTTGATGATTACAGGTCAAAGCACCTTGAGCTCCTTTAGTGCACCAGATCTTGCTAGTGTTACTGGTGATATCGTGATTGGTGGCAGCGGAAAAGATTCTTCAGGTGTGTCGTTATCGAACTCGGAATTAACTTCGATTTCTTTCCCAGAGTTGACGAACGTCACGGGGAGCTTCGTTGTGACAACTAACCCAAAATTGACGAATATCACCTCAAGCAAACTTTTGGAAATAGAAGGAGAACTCGATATAGATAATTGCATTTTGCTGAATTCGATTTCGTTCCCGTTGCTAACACAAACTGGCAGTATTTATATATACGCAAACATAGTCCTCCAGGTTTTCCAGTTGCCAGCGCTTGATTTGAATCGAGGAAGATTAAAGATTGACGCCAATAGTTTTCAGGATCTTTCCGGTTTAAATAGCATCTATCTCCCTTCTTTGACTCGGACTGGTGATTCTAATAATAATGGTTTGGAAATAGTTTATAACACAATATTGTCCAATATAACGCTTACAAGTTTGGAACAGTGTGATACTATATATCCGTGTAGCACGGGAGAAAAGGGGATTAAGATTGCCGGGAATTCACAAACTTTAACAATCTTTTTAAAACCACTATTTGGGAAAACGTGGTACACTAATGCAGATTTTGGTGGCTATGAACCTATTATTGATTATTTTTTCCCGTCTCCTCCGCCTTCGGAGCCTTCGCCACCTCCGCCGCCGCCGCCACCTTCGCCGCCACCAACGTATTGTTTATATTCTTGGACAAATAAAAATGATAATACGTATGTTGCAATTACCGTTATTGGCACTCACTTGGAAGGACCTATTAAATATATCTCAGAGCAAAGTACTTCAATATACACCAGTTGCGATAACTCTACATTGGCAACTTCACTTTCATTTTCAGGCGTGGAGACTATCAGCGGGGATATTCATTTTGACTTTGGATTTGGTATTAATGAAGATGAGCACCAATCGATTACTTCTGTATCGTTTGATAATCTTATCACCATTAATGGATATTTAACGATTGAAAAATCGAGAGGTTTGACATCGATTTCACTACCGCTATTGAACTCCACAACAGCCGGTATTGAAATATACTCCAATGAAGCTTTAACAAGTTTCTCTGCGCCAGAGTTAAGTTACACTTTTTGGGGAGTTGATTTATGGAATAATACTGCTTTACAAACTGTTGAATTTCCTAATTTAGGCGAAATCAATGGCAATACAGTATTTCAGGCTTCCCTTTCGGTTGTAAACAACCCAAAATTAACATCGGTTAGCGCTCCTCTCTTGACGCGAGCTGGTTGGGTGTCTATTGGATATGAAATAGATTTCAATTGCGCGTACGCTGGCGTGAGCTTTACAGACGAATGCACTGTGCAGGACTCGTCAATCTCAGGATTGACGATTAATCTTCCCAAGCTCAACTCTGTTATTTCTTTAGAAATCGGAACGTTTTTGAGTAATTTCCTTAGTTATCAATCGGTAGCTCAATCAAGATTAGATCAAGATGTGTTAGATGCAGCGCATGCTATTGCAGCTGCACATTTAACGAAAATTTCCTTGCTCACGATGACAAATCTCAACACCGTAAGGTACCGATATGCGTTTGAGTATGCGCAAATGAGTTCAGCGAATGATGATTTTAGCGCGGCTTTCAAAGGCTTGGATAAATTCGCAAGTCGCACGACAATCGTTGGAAACAGTGGAGCTACGACGGTTTCGTTTGTTAATATTACATCAAATGCGTTTAATACAGATCCGATTGGTGCGTATACATATCTCGGCGAAGGCGAATGTCGTCAGGAAAATAGGAACTATGGAATTAGTTTCAATCGCGGGTATTATGATTTAGCCCCGCACACTGAAGGTGATAATTCAATTATTGCTCGAAACCGATGCTTAGATTTGTGCGCTGAATACGAATGGTGCTTGGCGGCGGAAGTTGTACTCAGAGACATCTGGTCCACCCCAGAGTGCACACTCCATACAGATTGGATCGCGTATGTAACAGATGCTGGACAATCATTTCAAAACAATAAATGGGGTGGAACGCAAAATATTGATGGAGTTTCTTATCAAACCTACTGTAATGGTGGCAATCCAAGTGGTACTTGTAGCTCAAATAATGTATTTGGTACAGGTTCTTTGAATCCACGAGATGGATATCACTGTTACATAGCGGATGACTTTGCAAAGTATTTTGGCGACGAAGGTTTGGGGGATAACGGGGGATGGGGAGAATGCACGTACTGCCTTCCTGAAGTTGAAATTTCCAAGAATTCTGCGTTGGTTTCGATTAATTTTGAAAATATTGAAAGTATTCAATTAAGTTATACGAACTTTTCATACTTTAAGATTCTCAGCAACGACGCGAATTTGGCAGTCACTGTGCCGTGCTCGTCGAGAAATTCAGTAATTTCTTTTAAGGATTATTTGTGCGCAGATTGCAACGTGACGACTACTTCTTTTGATTCAAGCATATCGTGGCAGAATTTTAGTGAAGTTGCAATGTGTCCGCCATCACCGCCACCATCTCCACCTCCACCACCATCAGCGGATTGCGCTAAAACAATCCCCAATTCGTGTCTATCACCTCCACCTTCTCCACCGCCACCTTCTCCACCGCCATCGCCACCACCGCCATCACCGCCATCGCCACCACCGCCATCGCCTCCACCACCGCCACCATCTCCACCGCCGCCATCTCCACCGCCATTTCCACCTCCACGCGCTCTTGGTACGTGCACTGTTACTGCACCCGCTTTTGGTACGCTAGGTACGTGTGCCGCTACTTTGAGTTCTGGTATTCCTTGCACTCCAACCTGTAACACTGGATATGACCTAACGTACAATAAAAATTATGGTTTCCGCGCTTTAACTGACGCCACTTTTTTCTTGGCGATTAAAGAATGCTTAAATGAAGACCCTATACATGGGCGATGCTACTCTTACGGTTACAATACTGACACGTTCTATGGGACCTTACCTGAGTGGGATGTCAGTAAAGTGACTACTATGACGGAAGCGTTTTATGAAAAACACACTTTTTTTGATGGTTGGATAGGAAATAAGTATGAAAATTTCAATGCTAACATCGCGAAATGGGATGTGAGCGCAGTCACGAACATGGAGAAAATGTTTTACCAATGCTACTATTTTGATCAAGACATTTCGAAATGGAGAGTATCAAATGTCAAGAATATGAAGGAAATGTTTTATCAAGCAAATGTATTTAAACGTTCAATTTCGGGTTGGACTTCAAACACAGGTTTGATCAAGACGGATATGTTTATAGGTGCGGCTGCATTTAAATCAAAATGGAAATGTGGTTTATTGAGTGATTCTCCTGATTTTTCAACTTGTATTGCAGTTTCTGATACTTGGGTCGGCGGTAAGGAACTCACTGATAGTACGATTAGAGCGGCAATCGCATCGTGTCTTAGTAACGATCCATTCTCTGGCGAATGCTATGATACACAAGTAGGAGAGCAATATGGACCGATGATTGAATGGGATACTTCCAAAGTTAGAAACATGGCGGATCTATTTGTTGGATACGAAGCTAATTTTAGAGTAGATCTTTCGAGTTGGGACGTGAGCTCCGTGACAGATATGTCGCGCATGTTCAAAAATTGCCAAAATTTCAATCGTGATATTTCCGGTTGGAACACCGCATCTGTCACGAGTATGATTGAAATGTTTTCCGGTGCCTCTGCCTTTAATTATTCGCTTTCATATTGGAGTGGATCTGCTGCGACAACTGTGCAATCGAACATGCTCACGAATGCGAACGCTTTCCTCTCCAGTTTTTCTTGCGCATTTTCTAATAACGCTACAAGTTGTACTTCTAATTTATTGAATAATGCAAAGGGAGTATTCACTGCAGCAACAGTCACTTCAATAGAGTGCGATGATGGCCGTTTGAACGCAAACGCTGTGTGCTCTGCGAAATCGTGCGCAATCACTGACGGTTTAAAACCAGAAAATGGTCTTTCAACGGGCGATTGCTCGTCTTACGTTTCTAGTGGTTTGCCGTCTGGGCAATCATGTAAGCCAACATGTAATACAGGGTATATTCTTGCAAATGGGAATGAATACAAGGGATATTCGTGCTCTTTAGGAGTTCGAACCGATCCAGTCTGTAGAAGAGCTACTTTTGCGGACAGCGTGAGCATTAAAGGGCAAACTTCAGGGCGAGGTTCAACTTCAACTGTCAATGATGATTTCACATACGCTATCTCGAAATGTCTCGCTTTATCTCCAGTACAAGGTCAGTGTACAGATAGCATCTTTGGACCGATGGCAAACTGGAACACGTCACTGGTAACAAGCATGGCTTCGGCATTTAGTGGGTTAAATACTTTCGATGGGAATATTGGACTTTGGGACACATCGCTAGTTAAAAGCATGTTTCAGATGTTTCAGAATGCAAAAGCATTCAATCAAGATATTGGATATTGGAATACATACAATGTGGAAACCATGCAATCGATGTTTTATAATGCAGAATCGTTCAATCAAGACATTAATAATTGGAATGTGGCAAAAGTTACAACTATGCAATCCATGTTTTATGGAGCTAAAGTATTTAATAAGCTTTTGTCTTCTTGGATCGATGCAAAAGTCACCAGTTCGAACAATATTTTCACTGGTGCCACTGCATTCAACGATTTGTATGCGTGCACAGTATCAGCGTCTGGAATAACAAGGCCGAGCTCTTGTGGTAACAAGTCCCCTTCGCCGCCACCATCGCCGCCACCATCACCACCGCCATCGCCACCGCCATCGCCACCGCCATCGCCACCGCCACCACCGCCACCATCGCCACCACCACCATCGCCGCCACCATCGCCACCGCCACCGCCGCCGGCTACTTGCATTCAACTAGGAGACTGTTCCCCACCTCCACCAAGTCCACCATCTCCGCCTCCAAGCCCATCTCCTCCGCCATCGCCCCCGCCTTCACCTCCGCCTTTACCTCCCCCTCCTTCACCCCCTCCTCCAAGCCCACCACCTGCACCAGATGTATCTGTTCCACAGTTTTTAGCCACGCCTAGATCATCAAACGTTCTTACGAACAGTTTTGAAGTATCTTTCTCAGTGGATTCCGCCGTGAACGTGTACTGGCTAATCGTTCAAGGAAAAACTAATACGGTTAAGGAAGGCACGTTGACGCCTGCGATGATCATTGATTTTGATTCTACAAAAGATTTATTAACAGGTGGCAATTTTGAAGGTCTTACAATCGCAGCCGCTGGTGTTGTTCAAAACTTGCAAGCATCAGTAAAGCATACGTTTAAAAGCAGTGACGTTGTTACGACGTATTCTAATAAAGGAACTGGTTCATCAGGAGGATTTACCGTACAACGCAACACAGAATACGCAATAATATTAGTCGCGAAAGAAATCGGCACTGGGAATACTCAAACAGAGTTTCAAAGGTATGGACTGGCGAGTTCATTTGTGAGCGATTCAAAGGCTAAAATTTTTGATCTGAAAACGATTGCGCTTTCAATTGCTGCTGATGCTACAGGAGTAGTTAAGACACAGTATGCGCTCAGTGAAGATGCAACTACTTCTAGTAAGTATACAATAAAAGTATTTAAAGATGCGGATGCTGATTATACACTCTCGTCTAGAGATGATTGCGTAAGTATGAAAGTTACTGCAAGTAGAACTGGACAACTGACGTTGAGTTCTAATGATGTTAATTACGGGTTGAATGAACTCACCATTCCTGAACAGTGCGGGGAGTCAATTAGCATGAACGTTTACTTCAAACCGGTTCCCAACGAAATAATTGATGGTGATCGCACGTTTACTCTGACTCATTTCATAGAAACTGCGACTGGAAGACTCGCAGGATTGGAACAAGTGACGCTTTCTTCGGTAGTGACAATTACGTTAACAGATAACGAAAAGGGTAAGATTCTCCTCACGTCTTCTTCTTTGGAATTTAATGAAGGATCCTCGCTTGCAATGAAACTAAAATTATCTGATGCGCCACCTTCTCAAGATAAGATTACTGTAACTCTTGCAAAGGGTGCTCAGGATGAGGGCGTTGCGATATCGCCAACGACTGTTGTTTTTTGCTGCCTCGCGTCATCAACGTTATTTTCATGCACTACTGGTGTAGTCGAGAACCATTGTTGCACTTGCTCAGATGGTACAACAACTGGCTATTTATGGAGCTACGAAGTTCCCGTAACGTACTCATCAACGTATGACGGTGGATTAGCTGCAGCTGATAAGACTGTGTCAATAACTGCCTCGGCTGCTTCTGCGTTGACGTCATACAACGCATTGACTACTGCAGTCACTAATATAAAAGTCAAAGACATAGATGAAGTTGGTGCGCGTATAAGCCCTTCCACGCTTACTCTCGATGAGGGGGGAACGTCTAAAACGATTTCAATCGTATTAACGAGTAAACCCGATGCATCTGTTACTTTTAAATTAGTAGATAGCTCTGAAGGAACTTCAAGTTCCGTTCTCTCCTTCTCGCCTTCTACAGTCACGTTTTTAGGATCTTTGACATCTTCTACGGACTGGAAAACAGCGAAAGAAGTTCAAGTCACTTATCCGCGAGATTATAGGAAGCAAGACGTTACAAAAAAAATTAATATCAAAGAAATGGGCACTACGGCGGATTCAACGGGATATGGCGCTGATGCAAATGGAATCGTTTTTCTGCGCGAAAACTTGGTCACGGTTACCTGTGTAGATATTGATACGACTAGTTTTGTTATCACGCCAGACACGGGAACAATTTCCGAAGATGGGGGCATTTTTGCTTACACAGTTCGCCTCTCAACGATTCCATCTTCTGATGTTAAGATAACGCCGCGTTTGCCTTCAGTCAAAGGAAATCTTATAGTTGACCCTGCGTCGATTACTCTTACTCCAGAAACTGCACGTACAAACGCAGTAACATTTCAAGTCAAATCAACCACAAGAGATTATATCGACATTGATGGGACTGTATCTTACGTGATCAAGCACTTAACGGAAGCGGTAGATACTAACTATCTTAAAACTAGCTTGCAGGATACGACAATACCGAAAGCTACAGTGACAGTGACTGACGTCGATACAGCTGGTTTCGTTTTTTCAAAGCTAATTTCGGGGACTACGAATCTTGCGTCTGATACGATCACCGAATTAAATACTGATACAGAATACGTATATTATTTACGATTGACGTCGAAGCCGGCGAAGGCAGTTGTCTTCAAAATCGAAGAAGTTTGTACAGATACAGATGGTGATACGAATAATAACTGCGGAGCCTTTTCAATAAAGTTAAATGATGTCGCTGGAGGGGAGCACACCTTTCCAGCTTTGACTGATCACGTGACCACGGCGGCTGCGTTAAAAGTCACATTAACTGTTCCATATACAGAAGTGAAAGAGAAACTTAAAAGCTCAAACTTAAAAATCTCTGTAACTAGTGGTGATGAAAGGTATACTCCTTTAAAAAGTCATAGCATGACTCTCAGTATTCGAGACTCGAGGTATACAGGCGACATTACTTCAGGCAACATTGCAGTTGATACTACAGCCTCTAAAACTGAGGTACTCGAAGTCTCTGCGGGAAGTGGGGTGTCGGTGAAAATCCCAGCAGGTGCTCTCCCTGAAACTTTAACGGATATTAAAATTAACGTAAATGCACTTGATATAAGTGGAATTACGATTAGTGGGTCTACGGACGCAAACAACAATATTAAGACGATTGAAGATACGTCAAAGTTCGTAACGAAAACTTCCATAATTGAATACAAGATAACAAAAACAAATAGTGATACTGCTGAAGTAGTTACATTCGCCGATGCTGTTGAACTCACGATACCTCTCGATTCTTCTGATTGCACTACGTCTGGAGTATATTGTCAATGCATGCGCGCGGATTCTTCGAATGAAGCTGCCAGTTGGGAAATTCTACAAGGACTTCAAACGACGACCGATGTAACAGACGGAGTAACAACGATTATTGCTTCGTGCTTCACGACTTCATTTTCATTATATACAGTTGCAGAAGTTGTTCCAGCGGTTAAAATTGACAAGGCTGTTTCGGCGGTTACGTTTTCAGAGGCGAATTCGGCTGTTATTCTCACTCCAGTAACAGTAGCAAGCGCGCTTACAGTAACTGGAACTGGAACATTGCTTTCAATTACTGCTCGAATTTTAAGCAACTACCAGAGCCGTGAAGACTATTTAACAATCAATTGCACGAACGTTAACGGTGTTGATAATTGGTCGCCTACTTACACTACAGTAACGGGAACTACTCAGGAAAGAACTTGCAGTGGGGGAGTATGGCTCAACGGTGCGAGGGACGCAGATCTAAAAGCGACGTTTGTAATTTCAACTGGTTCGTTGAAAGTTTCGCGAGTGACGGCGACAAACTATATTTCCGAAACTGAGGCGCAAAATCTGTTTCAAAACATTCAGTACGTAAACTCGAAGCAAGATCCAAGCTATGGAAGTGAATACGTCAGAGATGTCGTATTTTCTGTTTCAGAAGATCAAGATGGAGATTTTGTAGGAGATACCGGTTATGACACGACCAACGTCGTCGGCACAGATCGACACACTATTACCGTCGATGGCTATAATAATCCGCCCGTCTTAACAACGAGTACGACGGCTAATATTTATGTAGAAAGAGCGAATGCTAAAAATGTCGCTCAACTTTTATCAATCACGGATAGTGATTCGACGAGTATTAGTAGCGCTGAGGTCTGGATAGACGGTGTTGCGATTGAGGGCGATATTTTGAGTTATTCCTCTACACTCGCTCAAGATTATAATATAGCAGGTACGATTGAGGATGGGAAGCTTAAGTTTTCATCAGAAGCAACTCTGTCCAGTTATCAGCAAGTTCTTCGAGCTGTAACATTCGAAAGTACGAGTTATAATCCAACCGTATTGACTAGAACGATAAAATTCAAAGTCACCGACGTGCCGCAAGCCGGTCTCAACTCAACTAAAACAGAAGTAAGTCGAACTTTAACAATATCTCCTGTGAATGATGCTCCAGAACTTCTTGGTATTGCACTTAATGGTGTCGCAGTTTCGCGCATCAATTTGAACGAAGACAGCGTGCAGGTTGATGGCTATCAACTCCGCGTCGATGACGTCGACTCAGATGCTAGCGATATTACTTTTGAAATCAGTTGTGTTGCTAATAAAGGTACTGTTGTACTTAATTCGACCACTGGTGCCGTGGCTTACACTCCAACGGCGAATTTGAATGGCCTTGATTCTTTTTTCGTTATTGCAAGAGATAATACTGGTCAGACTTCTGTTCCGTTTCAGATCGATATTAATATTAATGCACTTCCTGATGATCCTGTTGTGACCTCGGAAATAAAATCATTCAACTTCAGAGTAGAATGGGACCCGAAAGAATTCGATTTCCCGATTACTCATCCCGATGCTAATACAGACGAAGAGTTCGATGCTATAATTAGCTTTATACGTCTTGATGGTGCATTACCAGTTGGGACCTTGGAGTTCACGGATGAATCCGTAAGTGAGCTTGGCGCGAAGCAAGGAAAGTCTCCATTTAAATATAGCATCTCTCAAGCAGATTATGACGATAGAGTCAATAACCTTGACGGCACTAGAAAAGACTCCTTTACAGATTCTTTCAGTTATATCGTGATCGATACAAACTCACGAAGTGCGTCAGGGACAATAAAAATTGTTGTTAAATCAGACGCCGACGAAAGAGCAACTCCTCCCGTAGTTACAAGTGGCTCTACAAACTTTGATGGCGCGTATGTAGCTCAAGAAAATACTGCATATTCCGGTGTTTTCTACGCACTTGACACGCAGACACAAATAGATGACCTCGTATTCAACGTTGCTCCAAATCCAACATACGGGAGCGTATCAATTACTACCGTGCCGTGTGGTGAACTAGTATCGACGATGAAAGATGCTGGTACGGTTGAATGTCCGTGCAACCAATATCCAGAAGGATGTGGAAAATTTGTGTATACTCCCAATTCACTTTATCACGGTTATGATTCCTTTGAAGTGACTGCTACAGATAATGGGAATCCCCCGTTAAGTTCAGCTGCTGCTAAAATTCATATATATATCGAGAAGATCAATAACCGACCTACTTTAGCTTGCGCTCAGCCTTTAGTAACATCTGCGAGTACGGCATTAACAGGGACTGCGTCTTTGTATATATCCAATTTTGCATCGATTCATCCTCTATGCACTGAATCCATTGAAGTTGGAGAAGTGCCGCTCGCGTCTCTCGAAGATATTCGAGCGCAAACGCGTGCAGTTCTGACATATTCAGGAAATTTTCCTAAATCTTTAAGTGCAGCTAATACTGGTACGTTTGCAAAACTCATAACTCTCTCCAATTCGCTCGAGATTAGAGCTGATGCTGAAATCCCGTTGCTGTTTGCAAAAAATCTTGAGGACAGCTGGAGCTTACCAATGGGAGGTGAAGTAACTCGCGCAAGCATGAGTATTTGCGCTGCTCTTGGCGTAGATGCGACTGCTTGTGCGGCTAACACTGGATGCGCTCTAGTTTCGGGAGCTTGTGTTTCCGCCTTTTGGGGTTCTCCTAGTCACGTTGTTGAAGTTGCGATTGCACTCGTAGCGTACGACATGGATGAAGAGGATGGATTCAATGTTAAAGTTGCTGGTTCAGGGGACGAAGCACAGAAAAGTGTAGGCTTACTCTCTGATCCCGTGGTTTTAGCTCCTTTGAACGACGAGGGGATAGTTGACGATGAAGTTAAGATTTTCGTAGCCAACGCTGACGGTACGCGCGGCTCAGAGCTGACATGGGTTGCTTTGGCTACGGAGGAAAAATCAGTTCTTGGCGGAGTCATCATCGTGCAAATGCCGAGTAAACGAAGAGGTGCTGTAAGAATTAAGTGGAGAGCCACTGATGCGAGGGGTTTAAAGCGACCAATAGCACCTAGCTCTGCAACAATTACTCTCACTACGCGTTGCGCTCCGGGCCATAGATATATGGATTGGTGGTGGGATACTAATCGATGCTTTGCCTGTCCGAAAGGATGGTTTAATCAAGTTGGTCAGTTTGATCAGCAATCGTGTAAGGAGTGTATCCCCGGTCAGATTGCTGCAATTACTGGTCTAACCGAATGCTCGCAGTGTCCTACTGGATCGTTTCAACCCAGTTATGGATCATCCGAGTGCTTAACATGCTACGATGGCCAAGGTCTTGAGATTCAAACTGCACAAGGTGGTTCATCGAATTTGGAACAATGCGTATGCCCTATCGGATACTGGACGGATACTATTGAGACGAGTACGTCAGAGCTTTGGTCAAAATATTTGGAAAGCGATGAAAGTGAATCGTATTATACCACGGAAACATCTGGCACAACTACATTATTTGAGGAAGGATCTATTCATATCGATATTTTAAGCCATTCTGAATTCACGGATGTTGGAAACGACGCAATTGTCCCCCAAAACGCTGACAATGAATACGTCAGTCTCGTTGATCGAAACGGCGACGATGTGAAGTGTGTAGGCCATATCAATCAAACTTGTTCTGCTTTGATGACAAAGGTGGGACTTCTTTCAGATAAAATCGGTGACGGCGTTTGCAACGCAGCATTAAACGTTCCAGAATGTGGTTGGGATTGCGGCGATTGTTGTCGTCAATCCTGTCTCCCGCAAACTGTGAGAAGTACCCTAACATGGTCTGCGACATCTGACTGCGATGAAGGTGGTTATTCTTGCGTCGATCCTCGTTTTGCTGCCGCGGAAGCTTCGGTGTACAAATCAAACGCAAACGCTCCACTTTGCCGTGCCTGTGGAGCTGGCTCGTCTTGTTCAGAATTAGATCAGCAGTTCCCTTTACCAGCTGCTGGTTGGTGGGTTGATCCAACGGACGGTAGTCGAGTTTTACAATGCGTCGAACCGTCGGCTGTAGAAGCTTGTCCTGCTTTAACGAGCATTCAAGACGTTTTAAATGGCGTATGCGGTCTTACATTGGATAATCAGCTTTATATGGGTGAAGCGTGTTCTGCATGCGCGGATGGTAAGTCTACACCGTATTATGACCGACGAAATGCTTTCCGTTCAAATGGAAAGTGCAAAAAATGTCCCGATGTTCCTTGGTTACCTTATCTCTTTGGCTCTCTCATATTATTCGTCGCACTCCCGCTTTTGAATCTCGCGTCGAAGATGCAGGATGGTTTTGGTGCCGTGAACATCATCGTTGGATTCACTCAAGTTGTTTCAGTATTTCGAAGACTTGAATTAGCATGGCCCGAGGAAGTGTTAGATCTTTTTGAACTCATGAGCGTCGTGAATCTGAATTTGGAATTGTTCTCGATTGATTGTTTCGTAACTACTTGGAATTGGTCGAAGAAATATTTCGTGGTAAATTTTGGCCCAATCGTTCTAGGTGCGATGTTTGGCGCGGTTACGCTTATCGTCCTCTTACATAATAAAGTATTTCTTCCGTACGTATATGCACCAATTGGTCGTTGCTTTGGAATCGTACTCGAAGAAGATTTGGATCCTACTTTGAATAATCCAAACATCATGCGTTTAAAACCTGGCGAGAAGAAGAAAGATTTGGTGGAAGGTGAGTCTGGCAAAAACAACGACGACGATGTTGATGGCGATACTGACGCAGATGATGAAGATGATGAAGATGATGAAGGATCATCGAGAAGGAAAGGTAGGAAAAAAATGAACTTGAAGAAGCGTTTTTTGGCTGTGAGACCTCCGGACCAAACGCAAGTATTCGCTCGTGCAATGCATAGCGCCTATCTCCTATCTTTGAGTTGGTCGTATATGCAACTTGTCAACATTAACGTTGAATACTTTTCTTGCACGGATGCGAGCGATGGTCGCTCATCGCTCGATGCTGATCCATCCATTCAGTGTTATGTAGGCTTACATAAGCAATTATTTCCGCTCGTGATAATGTTCATGTTAATATACACGGCTGGTATTCCGTTATATATTTCTATTCTCCTCTTTACGCATCGACGTCTGTTGCGTAAACGCGATGTGATTGATGTTAGAACTCGACCATTATCGATTGCAGCCGGTCAATTGTTGGAGGCTGAGCAGCGATTTGGTTTTATCTTTAGAAGATACGAGTCTGGATATTCATGGTGGGAGTTAGTTTATATTACGAGAAAGTTTTTTCTCGTAGTTACTCCAGTTTTTTTCAAAAATACGCTCGACCAATGTCTCATGACTATGCTCGTGCTCGTTCCTGGAATGTTGGGCGTCGTACGCGCGCGGCCTTACGATAAGTCGATGTTGGATATCATGGAATGGGTAGCAAGCACGGCGGCTTTTTTTATTCTATTTGCTGGCTTCCTATTTTTTGGTTTCGGAGAAGATTTATCGCAAGTTTCTATGGATTCGTTAACGTGGATTACTATAACCTTACTTTCATTGACTTATTTAACACTTGTGACATTTGTCGTTTTTGACATTTTCCCTCACTTGAATTTAGTCTCTTTCAAGATGAGAAATCGCATTCGTAAAGTGTTTGGATATCCGCCACTTACGGAAATGTCGCAAAGACAGGTGAACATGAATCGCTCGATGCGCAAAGAACGCGCGGGTATCCTTCGCCGATTGAAAGGCAACGCCGCACTCATATTTAACAAAAATACGGCTTCGACGTTTTTAAAAGAATGCAGAAAACTTCCTCTCGATCATAAATATGCCGTTTCGAGCAAAGATAAAAAGCAAAGTTCCACTTTGCTCGAAGTCTTGAAAGCGATTGAAGATTGTACGGTTGGCTTTCGCCTCGCGTCTGATCGCGAAATTTCAGAAATTCTTGGGACTCAAGTGGAAGAGTTTGACTATTCCCAAAAACTCGTTGGAACGTTTTTTGAGGAGATGCGCGCTATTTTTGTCTCGTGGAAGCTCGATCTTATTCGTTTGAAACAAAACCTGCGGAAAGCGGAGGTAGATAAAGACTACATGTTGGAGATTCGTCGTCGCGTTATTTCTGATCGACTTAAGAAAGGATCGTTAACTCCTCCTGCCATTGGCGAGGGTTGTTTAGATCGCTACAACGAGCGTTTTCTTTATGATCAATTCGTGTTGCGATGTAACCGCGATTTATTCCTCGAGGTTGTTATCCTTTTTGAGTATTTAAGACTCAAAGAGGCTGTAGCAGGCGACCCGTTTTTCGAAACGCTCATGGGAAGAAACATGCTCTTAAACACCTCGCCTTTGCTCTCGTTCTCAAAAGAAATAGCAAACGGTACTGCTGTAATCGATGAAAACACTGCCAAAATGCTCGCAAGAGGCGCGCTCTACTACGATCAACTCAAATTCGCGTTTAGACAACGCATCGGAGAAGGTATTTTAGATCTCAAAGCCGCTACGAAATCTCCGTTGGCTACCTTGAGTAACTTGATGGTTGTTTAAAATTACGTACATTTTGTCAACAACAACAACAACAACAACAACAACAACAAATTGTTTTATAAATTATAATTGTTTTTATTTCATTCATTCATTTTCATTCATTAAAATTCATTCACAACGCGCTCTTCGTAACATTTGTTATATAGTATCTTTTCTTCGTTTCAATCTTTTCTCATATTTCGACAAATGGGAACAAATCTAGAAATTCTTTATTAAAAAAATGGTTCGTCCCATCGTCCTCTTCCTCTTCTTTATTGTCATCCCTGAACTCATATTATGCACAACAACAAAAGCGCTATCGTTCATCAATTTCCCAGTAATCGATGATCGATTGACGCAAGACAATAGAAGTAAAAACGAAGAAGAACAATTTTCGAGCCAGATCGTTTCCGAGACACTTGAAATTCTTACGCGAAGAAGTACTGTTAGGACAAATAATAATAATAATAATAAGTCTGATGATGATGATTTGAAAACCGCGAAGCTTTTGGATAAGTTATCGTTCGGTGGTTCGTCCTTTGGACTTGCGCCAATGCGTGCTGTCGTACTCTTGAAAGTTTCTACTTTTTTAGGACGTGCGTCACAATCAACATCATCATCATCATCTGTGGGAAATAATAATAATAATAATAATAATAATAATAATAATAATAATATGAGCGAAATGTTTTATGAATTCGCAAGTAGTGGTAAATCATGCAATGACGCAGTAGTTTTGCGATGCGAGAGGAGTTCGAAGGCGAGAGCGGTATTGGATGGGTTGAAATTTGAAACGACTACGGAGGCGATTGATGTAGCCGCGAAAAGATTAAGCGATGAACTCCTATGTTTCGAGGAAGAAGTGAAGCAAAGGTTTGCTGCGAGTAAGGAACATGCGAGGGAGTATAGCGAAGTGGTGTACGCAGAAATTCGCGGTATGGAGACTTTGATCCAGGCGATTGTTTCATCTGGAAAATTTAATGAAACGAGCGAGGCTACGAAGAAGAAAGTTGAACTATTCGTGGAGAAGAAAATTAAAGAAGCTCTCGAAAGCGTCGGCGATGACGTTCGAGGTATCGTTACTTATGAAGAAGAGAATCGTCGTAGAGGCTCGAATGAAATGAGTAATAATCAAAGATCTCTTCTTCAATCGGACGATACAAATGGAGGAGACGTAGTTGGAAGGTCTTCGAAAGGGTATCCGAATAAGACTACGGCGACTGTGGTTGGATTTATTTTACTCATCGGCGCCATTTCTGGTTTCTTAGCCATGATGAACATGCCGTTCCCGACTGATTCTTTATTGTTCCCAAAGAGCAAATCTGATTAAATAGTTCTAATTATACAATATACTACCAGTACCTAGTACAAATTTTACATTTCTAATTCTCTATTCTTCTACTAAAGTCATAGCGAACTCGAGTTTGTTCACTAAAGATGTCACGTGCGTCTGCCCCCAAACCTCTTCTTTTACAGGTAAATTCGTTATTGCATCCGCGACTTTTAAACTTTCTTCGTCTAAAACTACTCCAAACACTGAATGCGCGAACCCCCATTCGTGATGAGCCCCGATTGCGATGAAAAAATCCGGCCCTTCTCCAATCAAACACAAGAACCCTCTCTCAACTAATGGCGCGAACTCTTTTCCAACGATGCGTGCAACCTGTTTTCCTTCCGTTCTTGCTTGTATCAAAGCGTACGGAGGTCCCGGCCCGCCAAAATTGTCAATCGCGCCGTTCTCTGGTACTTTTTCCGAACGATAAAAATGCCCGCGCGTGTTCTCGTTCGCCATGAGCACGAACTCTTTAACAATCTTCGGCGATCGACGTCCTAACAATCGAACTCGAATCTCTCTATTCCTCAAAATATCACCACCTACATCTTTTGACCCCGCGCTCGTCATGGTCAAAACCAAAGTCTTCTTCCCTAAACTTTCAGCTTCTTCTTTCAATAACTCGTTCCTATCATCACCATCAGCACCGTCAGTGTCTGAACATTTCACCGCGCACGCGCAACAACAATTTCGTTGCATGTATTGTTCATTTTTCAAACATTCTCCTTTCTTTGCCCATTCCTCACACATCGCTATCGCGTCAACGCATCTGTTTGGTAGCATCGTCTTCTCCGTGTATCCAATGAACGCATCTTCCCTGTCCTTAATAGCTCGAGCCCCTGATGCAGGGAAGAAGAATGATAACAATAACGAGAAGAAGAACAACGTCGCGCGTCGTTTTATTGAATCCATCGAAGAAGAAGATGAAGTTTTAAAAAAGTTTCTCGATCGTTTTATTTATTACCATTTCTCGTTCATTCACTGATGTCGTTACGAATAACAGAGGTCTGTTTTTCTCCGTCTCTGTTCTTTTCCAACCCCTTACTAGCGACGAGGAATAAAAAATCGCTCTCGTGACTTTTTCGTTCGCTGCTCAGTGCTCACGATTCGATCGCTGATTTTTTTATGATACACGAGCGGATATTATTATGTTTATTTTTCTCTGTCATGTCAGTCTCTCTCATTTCTGTTGCTGATGAGGTGTTTTTGTGTTTTTGTGTGTTTTTTAAAAAAGACTACGACTAAAAAGAGGGCGAGATCCAAAAAGAAGATATCGCGATAGTTTCTACGATCATAGGAATTTTGTTGCGCACTCTTAACGGTTAATAAAGAGATATCTTCGATCAGGATTCAGACTTTATTAAAACTAAAAGAACGATCGATCGAAAGTACTGTTGATCAAATATTTATATTATTTATAGTATTTGTATCGCTGAAAACGAGAGCGTTAAGTAATTAAAAGGATCGATCTAGAAAGAGAGAAAAGAGAAGGTTTCCTATTATTATTATTATTATTTTTAGTATTCCAAATAAACAACAGTTTATTAAATAAGAAATATGCATTATTACTCTAAGCAATCGATAGCATTTTGTGCAATAGCGATCGGTTCACTCGCAGTGAACGATGTCGATGCAGATGGTTGGCCAATCGTGAGGTTTCAGAATGGAACAGTCGGCGTACAAAACGAAGGAGGCGAAGTGCACGTTACTTCGAACGAATTGATCGTGAAAGGAGATTTAGTCGTACTAGGGAAAGTGACGGCGGGCGAGGGGAATGATTTAATACCACCGAAATGTATGGCGCCTGGAGGAGATAGGTTACAGCATAATGGCACGCACTTTGTGTGCGTTTGCGTAGAGCTTTGAGTGGAAGGAATTGTGATATTCCTCCGAGTCCGCCGCCGAGTCCGCCGCCGCCGAGTCCGCCGCCGCCATATGTAGCGCCGCTGCCATATACGATACCGCCGTCGCCGCCGCCGATTTCTCCGCCGCCGCCGCCGCCGAATGCACTAGGTGCGAACGAGCTACTCCGAGTAGCAGTCAGGGATTGCTTGGCTAAAACTAGTACCGGAGCTTGCGAATGTACTTACGCTTCGCCTTGCGGATACGTGACGGATAATTCACCGATCGGCGAATGGGACGTATCTAAAGTTACGGAGATGATAGAGTTATTTAAAGATAAACAAAGTTTCAATGCAGATATCTCGAATTGGGATACGAGCTCAGTGACGAATATGAAAAATATGTTTTATTACGCTTATGCGTTCGACCAAGACATCGGGAACTGGGACGTATCGTCGGTGACGGATATGCAATCTATGTTTTATGGTTCATACTTCAACCAAGACATCGGGAATTGGGACGTATCGTCGGTGACGGATATGCAACGGGTGTTTTTTAGCACACAGTCCTTCAACCAAGACATTGGGCGTTGGGACGTATCGTCGGTGACGAATATGCAATATATGTTTTATGGCGCTCAAGCGTTCGCCCAAGACATTTCTGCGTGGACTGGTCTTGCGGCGACCACAGCGCAATATAATATTTTTCACCAAGCGACGAAATTTCAAACCACGTTCCAGTGCGCGGATGCGAAAAATGGCCCGGCAAGTTCGTGCTACGCCAAACCTTTTTCTAGTTGGATTACACTCGCCGAAGCGGTAAAACAATGTTTTATTGAATCGAGCGATGGCGATTGCGCGTGCAAAACCACAACTTGCGGTGGGGTAGGCCTACACATTACGAAGTGGAACACAAGCGGCGTACTTTATATGCAGAACTTGTTCAAAGACCGAACTACGTTTAACCAGAACATCACTAAGTGGGATACGCGATCGACTATTAACATGTATTCGATGTTTGAAAACGCAGCCGCGTTTAACCAAAACGTAGGCGCGTGGGACGTCACACAAGTCAAAGATTTAAGCGACATGTTCAAAGGCGCTACGAAATTCGATTACGACTTGAGCAAATGGATATTACCCGCATCCGCGACGACTACTACCATGTTCGAAGGAGCCGACGCTTTCAACGCGAAGTTCTCTTGCTCGACCGCTAATAAACCGAGCACTTGCGCGCCGAAATAACTACTCACTACTAACAACGGTGTTTCTTTCACATAAAACTCTTTCTCTCGCGCGCTATTCATAAAAGAAGCATAACATAGCAAACGCATTAGGAGCTTTTGTTTCTTCTTAATTTTATATGCGTGTATGTACATGATTTCATGACCCCGTTCTGATTTCATGCATCGCCTTCTGTATGCTCTGTTTAAATATTATTTTATTATTTTATAATTATACAACAAAAAAGCGAGAAAGAAAATAAACTTTGATCAACAAGCGGATACTCAAAGTCAAAGTCAAAGTCTTAGTCTTTCTCAACGTTATGGTAACCCGCCTAGGCCAACTTACGCAGAAGTAAGTAAGTGTGCAGCGAGGTTGAAAAGTACAACATGTAATCCAGTTGGCCTGCTCCCACAAATCTTGGATGAGTTTTCCTCACAAAAGACGAATAAAGTCTCGCGAGGA
>Ga0302126_10000301_pt1 | contig 34126 bp, 19 predicted proteins | sample CB4_20m_MG_FD_203108 | JGI IMG/M metagenome (GOLD analysis project Ga0302126, IMG submission 203108) | Marine microbial communities from Western Arctic Ocean, Canada - CB4_20m | ecosystem: Environmental > Aquatic > Marine > Oceanic | place: Canada: Western Arctic Ocean | collected 2017-09-24 | reverse complement strand
TGTTTCACTTCTGCGTTGGAGTTAGCATTTGACCAATATTTACCAGTGGAACTATCGTGCTTAAACACGAGGTAGTAGCCATCTTCGTCAACTTCGGCATCACACGGTAACGCTGGACCGTCGTAATCATCAACTACACTGGAAGTAGGTTCTTCTTCGTTCCAGTCGATGATTGTCTCACCAAGATACGTTCCTTTCGCGCTTTTGATGTTTGCGATACCGGTCGATTTTGCAATCGCAATTTCCTGGTCTTCGGTCAAGCTATTCATTGCCGCTGAGACTGTTTTTGACGCACTTTCGTCGATACAGTTAATAGTTACGATCAGTTCAACCAATCCGCTCGAATCGTCGCTTCCAAGCTGTGCTGATGACAGAGATTTAATGGTAACAATCACCATTGAAGTATCAACACTTACTTGATTTGCAATTGCGCTCGAAATATTTGAGAGGCGGTCGACAGTGAAATCTGAAGCAGATGCAGGGGCGTACACGAGATCAAATGTCACTTGGACTTCAATATCTTCAGAAGAAGCAGATGCCGAACAAGATTTTGGCTCAGTGCGACCACACGCATTTGAGCAAGAGCCCCATACGTATTCCGTAGTGGCACCGTCGTACACCCTGTTATAAAATGACAAATCGCTTCCAAAGCTAAACTTTTGTGTGCAACTTTCCATTCCAAACGGCCCACCGATGCTATTAGAGAACGTCGATGAGTGAATCGGACATCGATCGTCTTCATTCGATGAAGATTCACAACCAATGTCTTTTATCGGACTTCCGTTACCTTCTGATTTAGAATATAAATAGAACCCGAATTGATCACCTGGGGACAAAATGTCGGAGGGCACCGAGAATTGGCCGCACTTTCCAGGAACGGCAGTCATCTCGACCCCTTCGTCGAACGCAAAATCCGAGTTTTGTTTGTTTGTTATTAATTTTGCACCGACATTATCCCAGTTTCCTGGGTCAAAAGAAAGCTTTTCCACTGGACTACATGCTGTTGATAGCGTAATAAATCAATCATCGCTGCTCCCAAGTCGATTAGCGCCATAAAATTTTCCAAAGCCAAAGCTGCTGCTGTTGATTGCTGTCGATGAAATTCCAAGTAACAAAAACGCGACGCAGCTGAGAATCAAAACACCGTTTCTATTTTTCGAAATATTACGCGAAAAGAAACTACCATTATTATTATTATTATTATCAGAGTTTCTTTTTTTCAACAGTGGCGTTGTTTCTACTCCACTGACATCATCGGAGACGAGAAGGTTTTTCATATTTCCTCTTCAAGGTTGATTTTATACACGCGCCCCTGATTTTAAAATAGTCTATATATCTGAGAGAGAGCGAAAAGAATCTCGAACACCACCAATCTAACGCTGTTGCTTAACTAGCAAAATCAGCTCACGCTCTCTTAATTTTCAATTTGATTAATTGCTTTATACACACTTAATTAATTACACGTGCGAGATAATAGTGGGAAGGGTTAGAATTTGCTGATGTTGCTGGGTCTTTTTTACAAACAGATAACAGAAAATGTCAAAATAGTAAGTGTGTGTGCTGTGCTATTTATTATTATTTCGCATCCGATTGACACGTTTACTGACTAAAACAAACCCAGTACGATCGAGAAAAGGGTACTCACCTAACCACGCGTCTAGTTTTGGAAAATAAGCCTCTCTGACGGCGACAAAGTTCCTAAACCGATCATCATCCGACGACACGAGTAGCTCGGCGACATCGCCAGGGCGAAAATCTTCGTATCGACGCTCGTAGGGCACTCTGAGTTCAACCTCAACACCAAAATCGTCGATAAAATCGACGACGAGCATTTCGGAAGATGCTTTTCGCGATTTCCGATTTGCAAATGTGCGCGCAAAAACTGGAACGACTTCAAGGTCGCGGATGGTTGCGCGCCATAACCCTACAAATTCCCCTGCTCGAGCAGCCGCGTTGCGTCGTGCCGCCAAAGCAACTGGGGCCCAAAGGAAAAACGTCGCGAATGGTACTTGCAACGCAGTTCCTAGGCTTAAATCGCTAATATTTGAACATATAACGACGCCAAGGAGCGATATTGCAAACCTTTGTGCAGCCGTTACTGAAGTTCCCCAAAAGTAGCCATATTGGTTGCTCGTCGCTGCGAGAGGCAAACACTTTTCAGCTTCGCGATTCGTTAACAGCATTACATTTGGGAGAATTTCATCAAGTTGGTAACCTCGTCGCGATTTTTGTTGCTCTTGTGAAGATGATGATGGTCTTTGCCTCGTTGTTGTCGTTCTTCTTCCTATCATAGACTCTTCTTCTTCTTCTTCTTCTTCTTTTGCCGCCGATGGTGGTGGCGGATTCATCCTACTATTCATCCTATCGAACTCATAATTCTTTTCTAAATCGTAACCATCATCACCGCCCCGACCATAATTTATTTCGCTTCGTTTTTGATTCATCGGCGTCGTATTAATTCTTTTCTTTGTTTGTTGTTTCTGAAACTCGTTTTCCTCATCTTCAGCTCTTCTGTTTTGTGCTGCTGCTGTTGCTGATGATGACGACGACGCAGGTGATCTCCGAAATCCAAACAAACCATCGTCTTTATTAAAAGCGTCGTCATAATTATTATTTTCATCATCGTTTATTTTGTTTTTGAGTCGAAACCCGTGACGACGAAGACGACGATGTTGCTGTTGCTGATGAAAGCAATAACGACCATAATTCAAACGACCATTATTAGTTCTCGATAAAGTAGAGTGCGATGATGGTCTTCCTGTAGGTGATGAGTTCATGAACATAAAAGAGCGATGATGAATGTGCACATTCATATTGTTCTTTTTTCTATCTGTCGCAAACGAATAGTTAACCTCCTCTAATGTCTAAGTATGAATTAAGACTTATCAAAGTTCTGAAGAATAAAAATATTGAAGGAAAAGAGGGAATGAGAGGGAGGGACATCAGGCGCACTTTTACTACAATACCACATTTTATTTATTGGTATAATATAAGTATAGCACGTATAAGAGTATGACTAATAACTTGCATTTCTCGATGATGCGGATTTCTATGTGCTACATTCAAGCAAAAACAGACGATGCAAACAATCTCTTTCACTTATTCATGACGATGCGAATTCCGCAAGCTTTGATGTTGTACAGAAAAATGTCGTCCCTTCCACCTTGATATTCGTACTTCCCGTTTGAAATTTTCGCGACCCACTTCACGTTAATTGATTCATTTTTTAGTGTTTCTTTCTTGTGAACTTTAGCGATTTCGCCAAACCATGGATAGTTTGGATCTCCAGAATCTACTTCAACGAACTGCCCGATGGTCAAGTCATCGAGAGTAATACCAATTAATGCCTCCTCCTCCTCCTCCTCATCGGAAAAACTAATCGAATCTGATAAAGTAGCTTTAAGAGGTGCAGTTTTTCTAGCCACCGTCGCGACATCACCCTTTGCGGCGCTTATAGTGTTTTTTTTCTTTTTCTTATCGAAGTCAGAAGACCTGGACGATGACGGCAATTCCTCATCCGATTCAGGAACATAATTTTTGGTATTTCCAACGGTTTTGCGAGCTTTCGATTGCGTCCGATTGTGCTTGTTTAGTACAACATTATCACATCCATCGTCAAGTATGGATGAAGAAGATTTGGATTTTTCTCTGTCAACACTAGCAAGACGAGTTTGGCGGAGAGCAGTAGCATTTTCATTATTATCACGTCTTGATCCCAAGGCACCTGTTTGTGTTTTTGTGAAGCCGACCTCCTTACGATGTTCATAATCATTGCCGTAATCAAAGATCTTTCGACGTTTCCTTTTTCCTTCTTTTTGTGCAAGATTACGCTTTAAAATTAGTGGAAGTGGTGTTCTTTGATTGACTTTCTGCGTCGTTGCTTTTTGCTGCAAATTTTCGAAATAATTCTGTTGCCTCTTTCGACTACTACGAGGAAGTTTTGATTCGTCTTCTTCTGTTTCTTCCTCTGTATCTACCACTTCTTCTTCCTCCGTGTCTGTCACTTCTTCCGACCCTTCTATAACGATTTGGACCATCTCGTTATGTGGTACAGTGGGTGGTTCATAACTCGGAAAAATCTTCTCAGAGCCACGGAGCGGGTTAGGAAATTTACTCGTTGCAGCTTCCACCGCCTTTCTAAATATCCCGTCGTCTCTGAAAGCACTGTGAAGAGGAATTTTTTTGTGCGTCGTGTTTCTAAAATTAGTCACCACACGATTAAACGACTCTAACCATTGTCTTCTTTCTTTTAAGTCCCAGCGCGGATCCCATCGCGCTTTTGCGTGCACTTCTCTACTGTTAACGTCTTCTTCATAATCCTCTTCCGTCATCGCTTCTAGAGGATCTAGATTGAATTTGCTCCACTCCCATTTTTCTTGCGGTTTTGATATATCGAGTTCTCGCCACTCGGCGCCAAACACGACTCTATTAATCACTTCCTTCGCAAACTTTTGGCAATCTTTTTTAACTACTTTTATCATATTTTTTCTTATTAATGAAGATTGTTCATCATATTTGTCTCCTTCTTCCTCATCATCACCTTCCTCGTCCTCTTCTTCTTCTTCCTCATCATCGTCCTCGTCTTCTCCATCATTAATCTTCCATACTCTTCCCGGAACGCATATAAACAAAACCCCTACTTCTTTTTCAAACTCGTCTTTTCCAATATCAACATTCAAATCGCAGAGCTTTTTAAAACTCCTTTGCACTGTTTCCCATCTGAATTCTTCTCTTTCTTTCGAAGAAGAGTATACATTGGACGTAACGTTCATTTCTTCATTCGCGTAACGATGAGAGGAGTTCTTCTTGTTATTTGCATGAGGTGGTTTCATCAACGCTTGTTTTCTCGCACATAATGATTTTGTTTTCTTCTCCTCCTTTTTCTTCTTCTTCTTTGTTGTTACTGCGTTCGTTACTAAAAGTTCGTTGTAATCGTTGTTTTGCTTCTGATCGCTCATCGTATCGTATTGTTAATTAACGAAATATCGCGAATTATGAACGTAAGCGAGCGAGAGCGAGAGCGAGAGAGAGAGCAAGAGTGTGTGATTCAGTATATAATTTGTTGCAGACAATGAGCTAATAAGTGACAAAAAGAACTCGATTTGAGCGTTTCGTTTGAGTCCTCCTCTATCATCAGCAACCTCTCATCAGCAGCACTAATGCGCAATGAAAGGGTTTCTTCTTCTTCGCAACGCTTTCGCTCATGCGGCGAGAAAAATCGAAAAGAAGAAGAAGAAGAATGATGAATATGATTATGTATCGTTATCGTTATCGTTATTGTTTTCGCTAATAAATCATCCTCGATCCTCGTTTCCTAAACAGTTTCGTCGTCACAGTCATACGACGATAACTGATTCACCTAATAATAAAACAGAAGAAGTACTCGAGTTTACGCGTTCGTTTAGTACTACGGACGTGGACACGTTCGCTACAACGACGGGTGATATGAATCCAATACATTTAGTATCGGGAGAAAGAAACGATAGTAGTAATAATAGTGGTATTAGTAGTAGTAGTAGAATAGTTCATGGAGCCTTAGTCGCATCGATGTTTCCAGCAGTTATTGGGACGACGTTTCCTGGTTCGAAATATCTTTCGCAGACGCTTAAATTTCGGGAAGAGGTGAAGATTGGAGAAAAAGTGACCGCAGTGGTGACGAGGAAAAGAGAGACGCGAGGTGGGAGGATTGTGGAGTTTGAAACAGTAGCGAGGTGCGCGAATGATTCGAGAAGGATATTCATAGACGGCGTAGCGTTAGCACAAATACCAATAAATAAAAAGATATAATACGTAATAAACATTTACAGTACTAGTACTAGTACCAGTCCTATACTTAAGTACAATATATATACAAAAATAATTAACGTTTCGGAGCAGGGCGCAATCCAGAAAACATGGAATCCAAGTTTGCAATTTGCTTTGCACCGGGCTCTCTCGCTTTATCTGCGTCTCCAGTGACAGCACTTCCAGTCGCGCGAGTGGTTGCTTGTTTTAATCTTTCCTTTGAACGTTCCCACCGTTCATCTCTACTCGCGGCTGAACTCGATGACCCAGTACCTCCTAATAAATTGACACTTTCTACGTTTCTCATAGTACCTAAGTCATCGTCTCTACCGTCACCTTCATCATCAATATCGCTCGCACCGTTACGAAACGATTTGCTTCCTCTAGCTCTGGCATTGCTCGGCGACGGTTCGTCAAAATAAAACTCGGGATTAGCGCACCCTAATCTACCACCTTCAATTATTTCCGCGCGTTCTCTATCGACAATAGAACGACCAAAACTATCGTCCTCGGACTCTTCGTCTTTGGCAGAGGTGAAATGAAACGCGTTTTGATCGCCGATGTTCGATCCAAAGCCAACGTAATTTGAACTTGCATCTCCACTCAGATTATGCGCAATTCGAACGCTTGCGCCACCTGAATGCCCCAAACTACGTAGTCTAGCAGGGCAACAACAACATAATATTTTCCACCCGTGATTGGCGATGCCGTCAAAGGCGTCAAAAGCAATTAAAACACAATATATTGCAAGAAATCCAGGAACAATAGTGTTGAATCGCTTTGCAGCCTCTGGAATATGCTCGGCCATTTTTTTTGCAAACGTCGTAGACGGTACTGAAGGTCGCGATAGAACCGGTAACAACGCTAGAAAGTTATACGCTAGCGGTGCTGAATATCTGCACACGAGAGAAGCATTGAACAAGAGCGATAAGCTATCGGTACCGTATGGAACTAAAGTGTAAAACGAAAACATTCCGAGCCTCCCGAGCGACAAATACGCGCAAAAGCAAACGTAAAATAACGGTACAAAAATCGCAAGATGCAACGTCAATACGTTATTGACGTTTTTTTCTATAATGACTCCAAACAAAGATAGCGTTGCGTATTCCCCCAATGCATCTCCGGTCCAAATTGTACTTTCGGCTAAAATAATAGCCAAGGAAAGAAATCCAAGCGCGCACGCTAATATCTTGCTCGTCATTGGTTCGAGAGTGCATCGATAAAATTTTTCTATGTTATCGCGCAGAATTTTAAACTGTCCGCCTCGTTGTTCTTCTCTCAAAACGCCCGAGGATTCACCCGTACCAGTATTTGAAGATATTCCAGATGTTGGTGGTTTTATAAGTCTCCCGTGTGAAGATTTAGAAGTTTGATACGTTGCTTCCGCTTGAAAAGCGTCTTCAACAGCTTCCACATACTGCGCACGCGTTCTGCGATATACTCGCAAACATCGTTTCAAGCGCCTCCTCAACCTTGCTAAATCTTTCTCTAAATCATAATCATAATCCAACATCGCATCGTCATCATCATCCATCATAGCATTCCCCCCGAAATCATTCAATTCACCGAACGAGTGTCTCCTGTTAGAGGTATTGTTGCTATTTACACTATTCACATTTTCTCGCAGTGTATCTGCATCTGGAATCTCGCTTTCAATCATTTCCATCGCCCACCGCAACTCGTGACGTCTCGGCATAACCCGGCTTGTCGTGAGAACTGCTCTAACAGCCTTCTTCAAATCATCGTGCGTCTCTTGAAGGCTTCTTGTCACGTGCGCAACTCTCTTGTAGGAACGCGTAGGCCTATCATCGACAAAACTCTGTCTCCACAACGCTCTCGGTACTTCTACTAACCCATACCCAACAAGCAAAATACCAGTGGAAATACCCCACGCGTTTGCCATTACGATGCCGTACGCGCTCAATGATTCCATGTCCAAGCTTCCGAAAAAAAGCAACGCCACTGCGCCTATAGTTAATATCATAATAAGTACTCCATAGAAGATTGCGTTTTCACGTAACGCAGTGGAGCATCTCGCGGCAAATGTAAAATCGCCGCTATCTTCGTAGATTTGATGTAAAGGTAAAATCAACCAGGTAAGGAAGAACGTACTCCAATACGTTAAATCCCATAAAATTCCCAGAGTGCTATTGAAGCTGCGACGATTTTCATTTTCTTGCGAATTATCATCATTACCAGTACTTGATTGATTTATTGCGTTCGCGACATCTAAAGGCACTAATGTCAATATCGATACCGATAACGTCCAAGCGAGGAAAACTTGTAATTTAACTGGGAACGAATTGCTCTTCGCGCTGTAATATCGCAAGGTCCGAAGAACGCAGAGTAAAACAATAATCGATGCTACAAACGCAAACGTGAATCTCATGTCAGTTTTATTATCCTATGTCTTTATTCGTGTTTTTTGTGCGTTTGTGTGCGTGCGCGTGTTTAAAGAAACTGCTTCTGCTGATGCTCTCTCGTCAGTCTCCTTTTTGTGACACTACTTACTGCATGATGATGCACAAATAATAATAATACAACTTTATTTGATTAAATTCTTCTTCTTTATCTAGACTATTGATTTTATCTACTACAATCGGCTAATAAAACTTTAGCTTCTGCTCTTAAAATCTCAAATGCGCTTGGATTCCACTTTGATCGATAATACATTTCGCATAAAGTGGCTTTTATACTTTCAGGAATTTCAGTCTTTGTACGCAAATTAAGCGCTAAGATCGAATGAGCAAACGCGCCATTCAAGACTTGGAAATTTGAATCGGCATGTTTACCATGCTCATATTCAGTCAAAGGAGTGTTGTGCCACGCTATCGCTTCGCGCACCGTCCTTAAATTCAAAACCATTTTTGCATAACGCTTTGCATTTACTTCGCGGAGATAACGAGGCAATATCGTAAAGTGTTCCAAGTCGGCTTTGACGCTAAACTGCGAATAGTCTAGAATAATATCGAAAGCGAGCGATTCGTTTCTCATAGCAATCAAAGGTACGCACCCACGAGAAATGGAATCGATCAGACGCAAATCGTGTCCAATGCCACCGGTTATGAGGCAAAATTTCGAAATCGGTTGTTTCTCGATCTTAAATCGTTGGTCACCTGGTCCAGTAACGTTGTCTTTTTTGTTAATCCAAAAATTAGCCTCGTCCTTGTAAAACGCGTGTATCCATGGTCTGACGCCTTGTGAGTAATAGTTAATGCATTCATCGGCGTGAGCGAAAAAATTCTCGAGTGTGCAATTCGCCGCCATTTGCTTCAAATTACCAGAGAAGAATAGCAAAGGACCTGTTTTCATGCTCGGGTCGAAATTGGCATCTTCACCGGTACCGTATCCGTGCGAACTCCCATGCACGAAAGAATAAGGAGTTGGAATAACGATATCCAGAGTTTTATCGAAACATGTCTTCTTGTCGCTTTTACGATGGAAACCGTAAAGACCCATGACAATCGAGCGAGGAGGTAACATCTGTCTAGTATTATCATTCACGTTACAAAACGCCCTATCTTGCCCAGTGAACCAAATAGTATACGGCATATCATTTTTTTCTTCTTCAAAGCTTTTTATCTCGGAGGATAATAAATTCTTCTTGACATATTCAACGACGAGTTGATTATATTCTATTTCTGAATACGAGGATAAGACATCCGTGTTAAAATAAGGAATAATCGGTATCGTCATCTTTTCTAAAGGGTCATATTTTGGAGCTAGCAAATCCTTATTTCTCACTAAAGCGTTCATGAAGAACAAATACCCGTACGAGTAATGGAAAGATTTGTATCTGTTGAAAACACCCAATCTTTGTCTGCGAACAACACCTGGTATGTCTAACATTGATAATTTCAGTTTTGGCGCTCTATGTATATTTTTTTTATCAAGTATTGCCATCGATGCCTTTTTCTTCATCATAAAGAGTTCTTTTTCATCGTAATGACACCATAATCCATAGCTATTTTCTTCGCATTCGCATTCGTGAAATTTACACGTGCCTCTATTTGAGCAGTTCAGAGGACAGTTGTGCGGATACTGAAACCCATCTGGTCCATTCATTTCAAGAGCTTCAAATTTTTCCGGTTTATTCGTTTCATATTTTTTCCTATCGTCTTTTTGGCGCAACCTCGTTCGTTCCTTTCTATCTAAAACTAGAGGATGCGCGTGGACGATTACTTTCTCAGCAATCAGTGCATCGTCATCTCCAATCCGAGTCATCGTGCAGCGCGATCTCCATTTATAAAAAACTTCCGCCTTTCTCTTCAAGTATAGTTCTTCACCCAACTCCTTGACTAAATATTCCAAGCATTCATCCACGCAATCGCAAGACGGAAATTCTAATTCTTCATCCGGAACTCTCGCTTGATAGTCAAAAACTCTAACTCGACCTAACAAAACATCATCAGCTGTGACATGGATAGATCGATTGCAAGATGGAAGGACGTCAATATCGCATTCCTGGCCTACCCATCCGTTATTACATACGCACGTTTTCTCATCAGTACTCGATTTATACCCATGAATACACCTCGTCGTCGCTTTCATTTCCCACTCCGCCTTGATCTCTTCATCAACATCAAAATCACCTACTTCTATATAGTTCTCATTCCTCGCATCATCTTCCTCTATCTTTTCGTACTCACGAATGTTTTCTCTCGATATATCGTTTTCATTACTGTTACTGTCACTTGGCAGCAGCAGTTTTTCTCGTTCCTTCGTCCTAAATCGTGCGAACAAGAAAACAAACACGAGCGAGATTCCAAACAGTGTAGTAAAAATACCTCGAATACACTTTTTGAACGTCGTCGTCGTCGTCGAACGACGTTTATGGATCTGCTGGGGCATTATTGTTTTTTATTGTGAAGTAAAGCAATCATAACAACAGAATTAATGGAAGGTCTTATTCAAATATTCATATCATGCGCTCATCATGTTATTATGTATGCCATTTTTGAGCGCGCGAGGCGACTTTTATTTAGAATTTATGGTTTATCAGGACGCCCGCCGTTCATCATCAGCAGCCTCAGCCCTTTTTGATTTTCCCTTCAATTCGCAAAAATCGGCATAAAATAATCATCATCATCATCATCATCATCATCATAAATTAATAATATCTACTGCCGTAAGAATATGAGTTCAGCTGCGACGACGATGTTCTCAACTTATTCTTCTTCGTCGTCTTTTGAACAACAACAACAACAACAGCATAAACATCGAATTTCAAGGTCTCGGTTTACATCAACAACAAAAACGTCTGCTTATGCGAATAACAACAACAAGAACAAGAACGAGAACAAGATGAAGATTTTCAAGAGAGGACGAGATCTTTTTAGAGTAACGGCTACTGATGATTCTTCTGCTTCGTTTTGGGACGCAGAGAAGATGGGAAAACTAGACCCGATTAGGAACGAGGTTTTATTATCAATCGTGAATTCCGAGTTATCAGACGAGGACGTGAATAGGTTAGTCTGGGAGTGTTTAGGCTATCGATGCACGATCGATTTAGACCCAGAAACTTTAACTGCTCAGGAGATATGGACGCCAGACGAGGTTTTTCCGAACTGGGCGAAAAAATATCCTCAACCTCCGGATGTTATTGGAACGACGAGAAAATATTACCCGGAAATTGATGGACCAGTGAAAGAGGCGTGCGCGAGTTTGACGAGATCAGTAGCGAGCGAATATAAAAACGGATTGAAAGAAGCGCTGAAGCCGCTAGGCTGGAAAGGGTTTAAAATGGAAGGGTTAACGCCTAATATGACTAGGAGGGCACAGGCCGCGAATTGGCTCGTGTATTATCGCTCAGAGTTGAGAGGCGTTTCCATAGAGGAGTTGAAGAGGAGAAGAGAGGTGAGAAGAGCCAAGGAGCTCGAAGATGGCACTGATGAGAAACCTACGGGCGGTACTAAGCAATCTGTTGTTTAATATTCGTGTATTTATTTTCATGGATCATAGGCAAACTCACCGTATTCGCTAATTACCGTGACCTGGCTTTTGCCACTTTTCTCCTCCACTCGTCCAATTATTTTACTCTCAATGTTGAACTTTTTCCCGCATTCGATTAATCTTTTCGCAACTCCGACATTTGGTACGTAAACCTCTAGTCGATGTCCGCAGTTAAATACCTTATACATTTCTTTCCAATCCGTATTTGAACACTCTTGAATGAGCTTAAATAAAGGTGGAACGTCGAACATGTCATCTTTTATGATTTGAAGTCCATCGTTGACAAAATGCAACACTTTCGTTTGCGCTCCTCCAGAGCAGTGTACCATGCCATGAATCTCCTCTTTTCGATTTGCGCCAACTTCATCTAAAATAGCTCTCACAACAGGTGCATACGTTCTCGTTGGCGATAACACGAGCTTACCAACAGTCATCTTTGTTTCTGGTTCAATATCTGTGAGTTGATATTTCCCGGAATACACCAAGTTTTCTGGAACTGCCGGGTCATACGTTTGCGGGTACTTTTCACCGACAGATTTCGCAAATACGTCGTGTCTAGCCGACGTCAGTCCGTTCGAACCCATTCCACCGTTATATTCACTCTCATACGTTGCTTGTCCGTACGATGAGAATCCTACGATAATATCGCCAGCTTGAATTGCATCGTTTGAAATGACATCCTCACGTTTCATCCTCGCGCACACCGTCGAATCGACAACGATAGTTCTCACCAAATCACCCAAATCCGCAGTCTCTCCACCAGTTGATGAAATCCCAACCCCGCACTCTCTCATTGTCTTCAATACATCTTCAGTTCCAGAAATCAAAGCAGACAAAACTTCGCCTGGAATCAAACCTTTGTTCCGCCCAATCGTACTCGATAACAAAATTCCATCCGCGCAACCGATGCAGAGTAAATCATCCGTGTTCATGACAACCGAATCTTGCGCGATGCCTCGCCATACTGATATATCGCCAGTTTCTTTCCAGTACGCGTACGCTAAAGAACTTTTCGTTCCAGCGCCATCTGCGTGGACGCACGTGCAATACGATGGATCGTTTGCGATATCTTCCACTACTTTGCAAAAAGCGTTCGGGAACAACCCTTTGGAGACGTTCTTAATGGCATTATGGACGTCTTCTTTTGAGGCCGAAACGCCTCGAGCCATGTAGCGGTCGCTCGTCTCCGTTGTCTCTGTCGCAGATGAAGATACAGAAGAGAAAAATCTTCTTCTTTGTTTATTATTGTTTTCATTGTTAGTTCTTCTTCTCATGCTCTTCGTCGTCGTCGCCGTCGTCGTCGTTGAGAGAGAACTAATATTTGAAATTGATGTTGTTGATGTCATGTTTTGATACGACGTGGCTACTACTATACTGCTAATAATAATTGATTAGTAAAATGAATGAATGAATGAATGGACGAGTATTATTCTCGAACAATCTTTCTTTCTCAAACACGAACAAACGCGCGATCGTTTTATCTAAGCAGGAGTATAATAATGACAAGCCTACGGTATATGAGTAGGCTTTTTTGGGAATTGGGATAGGAGACCTTCGCCAAAATCTTCCTTTTGCTCCTTCTTCTAATACTATTTATTTACGCTTATTTATTGTTCCGAAATTGATCATGGGTTTCATCATCATCATCATATGCTTCTTCTTCTTCTTAAATAAGTCCTGGTTCGATCGCGACACTGTCTTTGTTGCCAGCAGTAATACTTTTACTTTGACCTCTGTTGAAGCCTTTAGCGATGGTGACAGTAACAGGTATAATCATAGTATGGTCGAACATCACAGATACCACAGAGATTTAAGAAGACGATTGAGAGAGAGGCGAGTAGAAAAAAGTGCAGAAGAACGAGGGAGAGATGGTCGCGAAAGTACGAGTAGTACGAGTGCGAGTAAAAGTTTACCTTCTTCTTCTTCTTCTGATGATGATGATGATGATGATGATGTTGTTCATGATGAAGATAACGTTGGATTAGGTGTTGATGTTTTCGAGAGAGAGAAGAACAGAGATGATGATAACAGTTCTGTTATTGATGATGATACAGACCAGGACAACAATAATAATGAAGCGGTACAAACTGAATCTATAGAAGAAACTATATCGACATCGACATCGACATCAGAAATGTTGACATCCGAGCAAATGAAAATGGTCGAGCTCTTCGACGAGATCGAAGAGAGGAGAAGGTTCGAGATATTAGCCGCGATGACAGATTTCGCGAAAACAGAAGCTAAAGAGAAAGGCGAAGAGCTTAACGTCGACAAAGATTTCGGCATCGATAGAATTAAAAAGAAGATTGAATCGATTAAGAATAACACACAAGATGAAATAGAACGAGAGAAAAATAGAGACCCACGTGCGTTCGCTTTGAAAGAACAACAGATTTTTATAGAAAAAGTTAGGAGAGACGACCCGACGAATAAAAATGTTCAAAAACCTTTGAGAGATGAAAATGAGAGGATCAATGTTGATTACGGGACTTACGATACTTGCGATACTTGCGAGGTATGTCATTTAGGAGACGCGCCTAACGATGGCGTGGAGGTTAATAAACATCAAGAAATTAGAGGGGATCCAGGCGTATCGAACAAAGATAACGAAGATAAAGCGAACGAGAAGAAACCAGTTCATTGTAAAGAGTGCTTTGGATGTAACGTGCAATTAGAGAGAATTATTAAACGAACAAAATTCAAAGGCAAATCAGTGCAAGTTTTCTCGGGCGCTTCGGGAGCCGCGGTTTTAAAGGGGAAGATTTTCAAGAAAGACTCGGCTCATTTTTCCTCCGAAAGCGGCAATAGCGTAGGCGTGAATCAGCACTTGGAAGAAATAGGAGACGAAACGATGCCAGTGTTTGTTAAAGCGTGGTGTAATTTTGGAGGATGGGCGCAAACGCCAGAAAACTTTAAATCTGGCGTCCCAGACCAATGCGGTGAAGATAAATTCAAAAAAAATAAACGCAAGTGCCACGAAGCCGGTGGCAGATATGGCTTCGGCGAATGTAATTTTAAGTTCATTTCAGCTTTAGATAAAATGGCAAACGCAGCGAATTTATCTTCTGTCGTCCCTAGATCGTGGACGATGGAAGTGAAATCGTTTTTACCATTCGATGGATATTCGACTTCGGGGCATAAATTAAGCCCAGGAACGAAAGCGCAATTTTATGAAAAAGCTCCAGGCGTGTCAATCGAAGCCGTCTTGGGCGTCTTAGATCCGACGGTCAATTTCGCTTCGTTTAAGAAAATATCGCACGATAACGTCATGAGAGCGGCTATGTTTGATTTATTATTTACAGAATCTGATAGGCACGGACAGAACATTTTCTTCTCGGACGAGGGCGAAATTACGTTAATTGATAGCGAAGGCGCTTTTGGGGGCGGGTTTCAAAGCGCGAACTCGATGTTACTCCCCGGGCATCAAAAGTTTGAAATCAATCGAGTTGGTTTCGGTGCGATCGCCGGCTGCGGGAACAATTGCCCAGGCCCAGCGAAACCTTACGTTTCGCCAATGGCTACTTTGGATTATAGATGTCACGTTAAGAAACAATTCGTTGGCTTTGATTTCCCATCAGGCGTTCTTCAGTTTCTTAAGAAGATTAAAGAAATGTCCACTGATGCAGTATTCGAAGAGTTCGAATTAACGCACGAAAAACATGCAAGTCATTTGAAAAAAACGGTCGACGAACTCCTTCAATTTGGCTTCGAAGGCGCTCTCTTACTCGCTTTACGACGCCAAGAAGGCGGAAACGGCTTAAAAGTGGGCAAGTACGGTTTAAAATATTGGTATCCAATCACGAAAGCGTGTTGTGGCGTAGAAACGTGCAAGATCCACGCCGTTCGCATGCAACAAATAAGCGACGACAGCGTCACGATTAGAATGGACGACGCCGGTTCCGAAGCGCTTACTTTATGGGGCGCGAATTACGAGGATTACCCAGCTCATTCGAACCCTGATGATCATTTCCTGTCGCTCAAACGCGATATTTTGAAGTTATCATCAGAACGCGATGACGTTAGACGATGATAACGAGTAACCGAAAACTCACTTTTTAACACATGGACTACGTTCAAACCATTTTCACGTCGAACCGCTTCTACAAACATGCCTTGGTCAGACGTTGCCTCTTCTTCATCATCATCGTCATCATCACAAGAAAACTCAGACCAACAACCGCTATCTATGGCGATAGAAAAGCCCCTTCGCCTATAACGCCGAAGAAAATGATGTACGATGTAGAGATGTAAATGTTCTATCTTTCGCCATGGCAGTGTTTGCTCGTTGTCACGAGTAAACGCAAAATCCCGAAAGTTATTACATGGTACAAAGATTTTTATTACTATATTACACTAATAGCGCTTGATAAATAAGCTCCCAATCACGATTAACGTGATAATTACTACCACCTAGATGAAACCTAAATATGTACCCATTCTTCTCTAGAAACGTTTTCATGGCTTCATTTTTTAACGGATTATGAATATCAGCTTCGTAGAAAATCAATCCGAACTTATTCTCTTCGAAATTAATTGTTTTTATAACTTCAAATTCACCACCCTCGACATCAAGACTAAGAAAATCAATCAATTGTCCCTTTAATGAATCGCTTTGATCGATCAAACCATGAAGCGGACGGCAAGCAATCTTTGGCAAATCTTCCACATTTTTTCCTGCGTGCCATTTCTCGCGAAACGAGAGCGGCATGAATTCGAAAATCCCGCTCGCGGCAACTTCAATTCCTTCCGCGAAATGGACCTCTTTTTCTTGTGAACAGATTGCATTATTGAATAATTCATCATCCGGGCGATTTATTTTCAATTGCTCGAAAAGCTTAGGATTTGGCTCTATCAATACACCCTTCCAATGCGCTTTCCGAAAGAAGTGCGAGTTCGAATATCGTATGCCATCTAACGCCCCTAATTCGATGTATTTCCCTCCACATATGCCTTTGAAGAAAAAGTCGACGATGTTCCGATCTTCACCGTGCTGTGATCTTGAATTCTCTTGAAAGTTTATATCTCTGAAGTCATGATCGCATCGATACGCTGTCGTTTTTCTGATAATAATGTCTTCTTCGTCTCTATCTCGTCGTGTAATGAGCTTTTCGTGAACTTCATCTTCAATAGCCTGTAGTTCTCCAAAGCTCGTCGTTTCTATGCTCGATCGTTCCTCCTCTAAAGTGTTCCAAAATACACACACCGTTACGGATACTATAAATAACGATGCTATCGTTGTTGCGATGAGCTTTTTTCTCATACGTTTCCAGCGCTATTTGCAACTACCACGGCGCGGTCACTTTTTGAAGACCTCTTAAGGTCATGCTGCATCAAAAATTTCCTCTCGCGAATTTGCCACTTTATTTTATTATTACAGTAGGAGTAAACACGAGCACGATGTCTTTCTGCTTCACGTCACGTCAGTATTATTATCGTTCTCCTTATTTATCATCAAAACTGTCGTCCTCGTCATTATCATCAATAACTCGTAGTTCGTTCTCTAAACTACGCAGACAAACAATATCCACTACGACTACTACTACGACTACTACGACGACTACTTTTAGTAACACACAAAATCAATCGACAACATCGACATCGACGACTGAAAAAGAGACATGTTTTACGATTAATTTATCAACCGAAGTTTGTCGTCGTGGCATTCAATGGGACTCCATAGCAATTGGAGACGAAAACCGAGCGTTCTTTGCTACCGCAGTTGCATTCGAATCAGAGGCGGAACAGAAGGGAGTGAAACCAGGAATGAGATTAGTTGCGATAACTGACCCGATTGATAAAGAAAAAATGTGGGAGTTGCCGAAAAATGTTACGTTTGTACGTGCGATGGATGCCATTCGAAGCACGCGAGCGTACGAGCTTACGTTGACTTTCGAAAAGGAAATCTCTGTAACGCGAGAAATGGTCGAATACGCGAAAGCGATTGCAGCCGATGATGAAGACTCTGATGAAGAAGAAATAGAAAGAAAGATTGATGAGGAAGAGCAAAATCGCGTTCGGCAACAGCAACAGCAACAGCAACAACAACAACGAAAGCGACAGATTGAAAAAGAACGTCCAGATTTGTACTCTGAAAATTGGAACGGCGACGAATACGTCGGGACTAAAAAATGGAACGAGCTCACGGTCGGATTAGCAATAGCTATCGCAGTACCTTTAATAATCACGATCGTCGCAACTGCAACTAACGGTGTACTATGGAACGTCCCAGATGCGTATAATAGATATCGATAGTATTAGAGAGTTATATTAATTTTATTATGAAGACCGATGAAAAAGACCACAACTGATGTGAACTGTCTGAAAAGTGAAAACAGAAAACCTGTGTGATGACAACACCCTTCCTTCGTTCCTTCATTCTTCATAATAATTCCTTCTCACCGCAGACACAAAAAAAACAATAAATAAAAATGGTTAAAATTACTAAAAGTACGCGTCTCTGTGTAATAAATCATTGCAGTTCATTTGCGCGCCTTTGGTTTCGTTCATGTTCTACTTCGATGAAGATTAATCTTTGCGACGCACGGCGGCAGCGCTTTTAGTGAGACACGGATTGTCACAATTTCGATCGTGCGGTCTCGGAACTTCGTAATCGAGAGACCGCGTATAATAATAATAATAATAATAAATAATATGTATTTGTTTACAAACTAACCTTACTTTCAACGCTTACGATTAATAAATCAACAGTTTGCTGCATAGGCGCCGGATATGTCGGTGGTCCGACCATGGCCATGATTGCTTTGAAATGCCCGCACATCGAGGTACGTGTTTAAGCGCGCGCGCGCCTGCGAGTCCATTTCTCTCCATTTATTTCCGACAGCGCATCGTGAGAGGACACACGATTTTGAGACAGAGAGCCTACTATTTTTTGCAATAACAACGAAATATAACAAACCATTTTGAGTGATAGAGATATAATAAACTGTTACATTCAATAATTGGTTTGGAACAACCACGAGTGTAATAAATTTGTTTGTTTTCGTGTTTTGGGTGTCTTGTGCGTGCGTGTGTGTGTGTGTGCGTGCGTGTGTTCTCTCTCACACTTAAATCAAAAGACACATCATAATAAAAAAGAGGCTTGTTTCCTCTCTCTCTTTCTCGTGTTTTCGAGCCATTTTTTTTTCGAAAAAACACTAACGAACTGTATGTTCACACTACACAGGTGACCGTGGTCGACTTGAACCAACAACGCATTGATGCGTGGAATTCGGACACTTTGCCGATTTATGAACCAGGACTCGATGAAGTCGTCAAGGCTTGCCGCGGGAAGAACCTTTTCTTCTCGACTGATTGCGAAGCGGCAATTCGCAGAGCGCAATGCATCTTCGTTTCGGTGAACACGCCGACGAAAAAGACTGGTTTGGGTAAAGGAAAGGCTGCGGATTTGACGTATTGGGAATCGGCGGCAAGAAATATTGCGGCGTGGTCCACGTCTGATAAGATTATTGTTGAAAAATCTACCGTTCCAGTGAGAACGGCTGAGGCCATTGAGAAAGTTTTGCTCAGAAACTGCCCAGCTGAAGGTGTTCACTTTGACATTCTCTCGAACCCGGAATTTTTGGCGGAAGGCACGGCCATTGATGATTTGACCATGCCAGATCGTGTCTTGATTGGTGGTAAGATCGAAAACGATAGAGGTACCGCCGCGTGCGCTGCCTTGTGCGAAGTCTACGCCAACTGGGTTCCGAAGGAAAGAATCTTAACGGCAAATTTATGGTCCGCTGAGTTATCCAAACTCACTGCGAACGCAATGTTGGCGCAGCGCATTTCTTCAATCAATGCCATCTCTGCGTTGTGCGAATGCACTGGTGCGGACGTCACCCAAGTATCCTTCGCCATTGGTAAAGATTCCAGAATTGGTCCAAAGTTTTTGAACGCCTCTGTCGGTTTTGGCGGCTCATGCTTCCAAAAAGATATTTTGAACTTGGCATATATCTGCGAATGCCACGGTTTACAAGAGGTTGCGGACTACTGGTACTCTGTTGTCGGTATGAACGATTACCAAAAGAAGCGTTTCGTCAGACGTGTTGTTTCTGCCATGTTCAACACTATCCGCAACAAAAAAATTGCCATGCTCGGGTTTGCTTTCAAGAAAGATACCGGAGATACGCGTGAAACACCGGCCATCGACGTTGCCGCCGGTATGATTGATGATGGTGCTAAGATTGCCTTGTACGATCCGCAAGTTGCCGAAGACCAAGTTGCCTACGACATGGGTGAAGAAAACATGAAGTCCATCACGTGCTACAAGACTCCGATCGAAGCGTTGACCGGAGCTCACGCCGTAACAATCATGACAGAGTGGGATGAGTTCAAGACTTACGACTGGAAGGCGATTTACGAAGTCATGCATAAACCAGCGTTTGTCTTTGATGGTCGTAACATCTTGGACCACGCTCATTTGAGTGAAATTGGCTTCATCGTCTATGCTTTGGGTAAACCAATCGATCCGTTCTTGAAATCTGCAGAAGGGGCCTAAAATTAAAAAAAAAGAGAGAAAAAAATATACGAGAGAGATGATGTCTAATTATTGTTTGTTATTATTGCTGAAAGTTACGTTAAAAATTCATCTCCCTGCGCTCTACCTGTCTCGCCATTTAAATACGCAACGCTATTTTCTGGTCTTGCGACCCAAACTTTTTCAGATGAAATCGTCACCATACCTAATCTAGACACGCCACTAGGTTTTCTAACGTTTTTTGGACTTGTGTAGCTCACCTGTACTTTCCCATCGTTTCTACTTTTCGAATGAAAGGCTGCTAAATCAGCAGCAAATTGCATGTCCTCGTCTGAAGCAGTGGTCCCAGGCTGTTGTCTCAAAACGACGTGCGAACCAGGCGCTCCCCGTACGTGAAACCAAACGTCTTGAGGTTGTGAAAGATGCAGTGATACAGCCTCATTACCTCTAGAATTGCGACCGCACAAAATAACTTTACCCGATGGGGCAGCGTAAGTTCGAACTCCTGACATTAATTGTTCCTTGCGCGATTGTTTGTTGTTTTTATTATTTCCATTTTTGTTATTCTTGTTCATCGATTTCACTTCATTCATCGACTGCTTATCTCGAGGTTTCATCAAGTTGGCGCGCACAAGCTCGATTTTAATTTCTTCAAGAACAATCTTGTCATCTAAAACAACAGAGGAAGGGTTATTTTCGTCATCATCGAGGGAAAGCTCGCGCAAACTAAACTCAACTTGTTCTAAATATTCAGTATCCTGCTTTAAATCCTCTATCAAAGGAAGCACGGCGTCCGCAGTTCTACGCAACTTTCTCGCTTTTTTATATAATGCTTCCGCTGTCCCTATCGCGCCGAGCTCTTTGTCCACCTTGAAAGCTTTCGGCTCTCCGGTTTCAAAATCGAAACCGTTTACAATGTCTTCGTTTTTCTTATACTGAGAGGCATATGCTATGATAGCATCAGCCTCGAGGGACATTTCATCGTGCTTTTCGCCTGCTTTTATTTGCTTTTCAAACGCTCTCATTTTGTTTGTAGATTTCTGGAGTGCAATTTTGACCGCCTTTAAACAATCATTTCTTTCAGATTCGTATACATTTTCGTTACTCTTTTCTTCGTACATTTCTGAAAATAGTGTACCGAGCGACGTCTCGATCAGCTTGTTCTGTACACGAACACTATTTAATGTTTCGTGAAGCAAAATTTGCTTCGTATACGGATTAAAGTAAGTAGCAGCATCAGAAGCACTTTCCATCGTCTTCTCAGTTTCGGAAGTGCTGCGCGCGAGAGCTTCATTGATGCTTGAGCGCCATCGCACAAACTCTTCGAAAAGTCTGTCGTAATCTAAGCTTTTTTCACTACCATCCATTTCTAGATTCGTTGCTAACGTGCGCAATGTCCGCTCTAGAGCGGGTGAAACTCCTCGAAACGCTTTTGATAGATTACCAGATGCGTTTTCGCTCTCAATCGTTTCTCGAAAAGACTTTGCGTCTACTACTTCACCCGGGTCTATTCCTGGCGGATCCGGTGGGAATGCGTACAGTTTTCCTAAAACAACATTTCTTACTTGTGATTGTTTCTCCCCAATTTGATGCGAACATGCTAATATAATGTTCGTTTTTCCATCCACTATGATGATATTACTTTTTCTACCCATTACTTCGCAAATCAAATCAATCGTCGGTCCTTCTTCGCCAACTCTTTCTCCGAATGAAAACACTGCAACGCGCTCAAACTTAACTGGGATGCGTACTTTTATTAATATTTTTTCGCGTAAAATATCATTCGCTCGTTCGCCAAAAGACAATCGTTCTTTCTTCGATGGCGTATTTGCATATGAGTTTTTCGTTGGACTGAAACAGACTCGTGCGAAATTCGGGTGCGACGAGCAATGTAACTTTAAAAGTTCGTCGTCAATCGTCCGCATGGACAAAATCAATGTGTGCGGGTCTGGTTGCATGCATTGCAATACTTTCGTTGGTAATTTTTGCGCGATTTCGGTCACAGAAGCTACTAAAGCAGTAAAATCGAAGTTCCCACTTTCGTTCGTTATTGTTTCCAATTTCGGTTTCGTTCGCGTCGTCGTTGAGTCGGAGTCCGCATGAGCTACTGCGTGTAGTAATAACAAACGCCGAGATGTATTGATATATTTATTATTATATTTATTATTGTATACTCGTGATAGAATGTTACATGATGCTGCAGCCATTTGATTGCTACTTCGGCGCATTGGTTTATTTAATGCAGAACACTCGTCGTTGAGATTGAAAAATACTACCGATCTCCTGTGTATGGTCTACGAAAACACTCTCTCTCTCTCGCTTACTTTATTGCCTTCGTTCGTTTTGATCACTTACGAAATACTTCAAATATACTCGAGAGAGGCCATTTTCTTCGGTTTCAATAGCCATCGTCGTTCCTGCTTTGTTCACGTTCAACCCAGTTATAGAGGTTTGGTTCTTGAAATAAGCGATGGTTTCTAAATGTCTTCGCGAGTTTGTATTCCAAATCTCGCAGCGACCGTCGCCTCCACCTGTGCATAAGAGATTTGGAGAGTTCTTAATAAACGTACATCCGTTAACAGAATGGTTTATTACTCGCTTTTCCATGTTCTTCATCTTTGTCTGGTTTCCTTGTTGATAATTGAAAACATATTTCGGTTCGTCCACAACGGTTTGCCTATGACAGAGAAAGGAATACCCATATTTTTCATCAAACTCTTCGCGGTAGCATTCAACCGAACATTTGCCGTTGCTCAAACCCAAGACGAAATCGCACCGCTGCTCTTTTGGATCATTTTTTTCATCACTGGGCACTTGATTATTGCTTAAAGCCACAGAATTAACCATCGCATGGGGTTCTTGCTTCCGTGTTTTCAATGTAAACGCGCGCGACATTCTATCAAAGCTCGGTGCTGTTGTTAATAACACAATTGAAGAATCGTACGACCTTTCTTGGCCGTCTTTTGATATGAGCAATATCTTATTATTTTTCACTTCACATAACGCCGGTTTAAACGACAATGCGATGTCTAAAATCTTTCTCGATTTTGCCGGTAACCGCAAATCCCAACCTTTCAACTTCATGTCAAATCCCGAAGAAAAAACAATGTTCGGTTTATCTTCTAGAAAAAAGACGTTTCGCACGCTATCCTGTTAAAAATACATAGAGAGGTTGTTGATTGATTGATTGAGCGTGTGTTTTGTGTGTCTATATATTTAAAAAAGTTAATACCTCGTGCGTTCCAACAACTTTCATCATCTCATCAGAAGTACTTCTCTCTTCCAACGACGAACTCATCGTCATCGCATGCGAAAACAACACTTCCCCAGATAGCGTTCCACACGCTATCCCATTACAATCGTTCTTAAATGCGATATCTAACACCGGTGTCTTCGAGAACAACGTACTGACTGTTTCTCTCGTTTTCATATCGAACACGCGAACTTCTCCGGTCCAGGAAGAACATCCAATCAATCGCTCGTCGTAAGAAAACGCTGTTTTAGAGATTCTTTCGGTGAAGTTCCCTTGTAGACTTTGTGATCGCGCGTTCTTTAATTCTGTTTTGTCGTCCATTATTTGTTTTGTTTGTTTGTGTCACTGTGTGTCTGTGTGTGTTTTGTGCGTTGTGAGCAAAGAGTAGAGAGTATTTTTAGACCGCTTCATCAGCATCAGCATCAGCAAAGAGGGAAAATATCTCCTCTCTGTGCTGTCGCTTGCTGCTCCTGCTGCACGAGGCTGAAAATGCAGTCTGAACTCATAGCAGCATAGGGCAAAAAAAGTACACACTCATCATCGAGAAAAGTACACACAAATTCCACACGGCGCCTAAGAAAGAGCGCGAGAAGAGGGCGCGAGAACGAATCAAAATAACAAACGCGTGCTCGGAATACATAAATAGATACATAAACTCGAGTTCCTTGGAGTATCGTTCGATAAAGATCGGTTTCATAGACGTTCTTAGTTCGTGAACGAAACTCGAATTTCTCTCTCTTGAACATCCATACTTTGCGATCATCTCTATAAAGGAACGAAGACGAACGAACGAACGATGGCTCCTCCTAGTACTAACAACATTATTAATAATAATAATAATAATAATAATAATAATAATAGTAATGGTAATATCATGCATCAGAAATATCGAACTTCGTTCATGAAGGAAGCGCCTACTTATAAACCGACTGAGAAAGAATTCGAGGACCCTTTAAAGTATATCGCACTCATTCGCGAGGAGGCCGAGAGGTTCGGGATTTGCAAGATTTGCCCACCTTTAAGTTGGCAAGCGCCTATGGCAATCGAAACACAAACGTTCGGGTTCTCGACTCGAATACAGACAGTGAATGAGTTGATGATCAGGATGCGCAGCGGCGAGAATCGATCGTTCCGAACAGAATATTGCGACTACATGGGACAGCATTTGGGAACTCCAGTCGAACGATGGCCAGTGTTTGGTGGGAAAAAACTCGATTTACAACTGTTATACGAACAAGTAGCGATAAAACGAAACGGATTTGCACAAATCAATTCGACTAAACAGTGGAGAGATATTGCGAAAGTGTTGAATACGCCTTTAAAAGGCCAATCAGCAACGTTTGCGTTGAAATCGTTGTACCAGAAATGGCTCTTGCCGTTCGAGAAGCATAAGAAAGCGCTTCAGTTGAAGATGATCGAGGAGAGCAAAAATTTGGATACTACTACTACTACCAATAATAATAATAATAATAATAATAATAATAATGCGAAAGATTCAGCGTCTAATAATGGCGCTAAAAACAACGGGAAAGGTGGTTTAGGGAAAGAGCAAGAGCCGACGCAAGAGGAAGAAGAGCTAATCAACGCGATGCTCGATTTAGAGTTTCGATGCTCAGGACCGGCGCCAAAGCGACCAAAGCTGGAAAATGTACGTTTTTATTTTTTTTCATTTGCGCGCACTTGTGCCTCATCTTTCCAATTCTTTTTTTTATACGAAATAAAATACTTACTTAACTGTTTTCCTTCTTTATATCACAGGGACTGGAGGAAATCGCCGAACAACTTGAGATCGAACGCTTGACGGCGCAATCATGCGTAAATTGCGGAGGTTCCGGGCACGAAGAAACGTTCATTTTATGTGATGGATGTGACCAAGGTTTTCATATGTACTGCTTGTCTCCACCTCTGGAAAGTCTTCCAAAAGGCGAGTGGTTCTGTGCTGGCTGTGTAGAAGCTGCTCACACGGTTGAGTTTGAAGATGGCGAAGAATATACTATCGATGGTTTTCGAGATGCGTGCAACGCATTCGATCAGCAGTTTTTTGGGAACTTTCAAATATCTCAAGACGCGTCACAGCATCATCAGCAGCAACACAGTATTTCTTGCCGCGATGTTGAAGAGATTTTTTGGAAAATGGTCGAAGAAGGGTCGCAAGAAAACGTCGAAGTTCATAGCGCAGCAGAAATCAACACTTTGAAACGGGGGTCTGGTTTTCCGCGTCCTCAAGATCCGAAATCTGAAGACGCCGTCATTGAGAATCTCAGAAAATCTCCTTGGAACTTGAACAACCTTCCATTAGTCAGAGTCGACGAACACGAAAGCTTGCTCGCGAATTTACCGGAGCATGTTGTGGGTCTATCACAGCCCTTCCTCTATATTGGTTCAACTTTTTCTTCGACTTGTTGGCACGTAGAGGATAACTTTCTCTATTCGGCTACTTATCAACACATGGGTGCGCCAAAAATGTGGTATGCAGCGCCAGCTGCAGCGGCAGAGGCCGTGGAAAACTCGTTCAAAGAAGCCGTTCCGGATCTCTTCGCGAAACAACCCGACATGGTATTGCGGTTGGTTACGATGCTTCCTCCTTCTACATTACGAAATGATGGAGTTCCCTTGTTTCGTATTGAACAGAATCCGGGAGAATTTATAATAACGTTTCCGAAATGTTATCACGCACAAGTTGATTGCGGCTTTAATGTGAGTGAGAAGGTCAACTTTGCTCCACCAGATTGGTTATCTCACGGTATCGCCGCGGTGGAGCGATACAGGTTGTATCGGAAATCTTCAGTTTTATGTCACGAGCAACTGCTTTGCGATAGCGCGGATTCGTCAGCTCCTAAACTTTCGAAAATAGAAACTGCAAAAGATGAATCAATAAGCGAGAACACCGCGCGATGGTTGTTGCCCGAACTTCAAAGCATGTTGAACGAAGAGAGACAGGCGCGAGAACAACTCGCCACTGATGGTGTCGTGAGATCATTGAAAGTTGTCGAAAAGAAGCTTCCTTCTCTTTTTGCTTCATCTTCTACGGGTGAAATTGCCGAAGCTGCAGCAATAGTAAAACCGGCAAGATTAAGAACTGCGCCGCGGAGTGCGGAAGATGACCCTGAATGTACAATCTGTCGCTCAATATTACATCTTTCTGGTGTAATGTGCAAATGCAATGTTGGAAGAAAAGCGTGTTTGCGACATTGCGCGGAGCTTTGCGATTGTACTTCAGCCAATAGAGTTTTATTTTACCGCAAAACGCTCGAAGATATCGAAAAGCTAGTTTCAACTGTGGAGAAATCAACATCAACCGAGCATCGGAAGCAGATAAACGCAGAGTTTAAGCCTTTTGGTGGTGGTAAAGCGCGCATAAACAAAGCAAATGCTTGGATTAAAAAAGTCAAGCAGGCATTAGAAAAGGCACCTCTAGCGGAAATTTCGGATTTGCATAGTCTCGCCATTGCCGGGGAAGAGTTTCTTTGGGGAGGAAGTGAGATGGCAGAGACACGTAAAATGGCAGCCAAAATAACAATCGCCAAGCGATGGCAAATTGAATTGACTGTTTTGAAGGCTAGAATGAGCGGAAAAGATCTTACGATGTCTGATGTCATGATCGGCGATCTTGAAGAGGATGATGAAGCCATACCTGCTTCTTTTGCCTCTGCTAATATTCGTGACAGCAAGGTTGAAGCCGTCGGCGGTCCTACAAACAATGATACAAAGAAAAGATCTGAGAATCGCAAAACGGAAGAAGATGCAATGGATGTCGATGACTCAAAAGAAGTGACGGCGAAACGGATCAATAGCGGCGCAGCGACTGCGACAACGGTATCACCTGAGGAGAGGGAACAAGAAGAAAAGTTGTCCAAGAAGGACAGGGTTATTCCGCGTATGAAGCTGGAACGACTGGAAGAACTTTTATCCACGAAGCCCATACCGATGTCTGGTGCAGATTATAAGTTTTATAACGGTTTGAAAACAGAGGCTCACAATATCGAGAAAAAGATCGTTGATGTTTTGAAAGAGCAACCATATCCTTCACCAAGAACGTGCGAAAAGCTGCTCAAAGAGTCGTCGAAACTTTCAGTTGAGATTCCGAATCACAATCGATTAAGTATGCAGATTCAAAAAGCTGTGAAATGGGCCGAGAAGGTGCGCGCAGCTCTTCCAGTTCGCGCTGGTCGCGCTGGTCGCGCTGGTCGCGTAGCTGCGAGTGAAGAGGCTGAAGATGGGGATAACCCGAGCGCGACTTTGCCTAAAATTCAAGATCTTGATGAACTCGAAAATGAATCACACGGCTTGCCTGTTTCGCCAAGCGAATACCAAACTCTCATTAAGGCGCGCGACGAAACGCATACTTGGCGTGCTCGGGCACTTTCACTTCTAGAACAAGATGCCTCTTTGAAAGATGCGGTAAGCTTATTGGAGGAAGGTTTAGAGCTTGGGACGTATTGTGATGAAATTGCAACGGTGCAAACCGCTGTTGACTTTGCCAGAGAATGGATCGATAAAGCACACAGTATGGATGCTGTTGGATCGCGAGCTTTACTCGATGATTTGAAACAACTCTTGGAAGCATCTAAGTCACTCAGCATCAAAGTTGAAGAGGCGAGCTGGTTGAAAAATCGCATCGTCGTCCGACAGTGGGCTGAAGATGTTCGAGCAATGATCCACGCTAAGGAATCAATTGATATTGCAATAAAAGCCGTTCAAGAAGGGGATCAGTTACTTGATTCTGACGATTACGAAGTTGCTCCGGATGAAGAGAAGCTCTTAATATTGTTGCGGAGCCACGTCGAAGCTGGAAAAAAATGGGAAGTCAAGGGAAGAGCGGCTGTGCAAAGTGCAAATTCAAAGAAGGAAGCAGATAAAAAATCTGTCGACGAGGTTTCTCAGCTTGTTCGCGAAGGTGCTGCTATTCCGCTCAAGCTTGCTGGTTTAGATTTTCTCATAGAGATTGTCACTAAGACGAAAGCGTGGCTCGAACGCGCCCTACCTTGTTTGAAAGGGAAACAGTTGACGAGACGTGGCACTTCGCAGCCTCTACCGACTTTTGAACAAGCAAAACAGCTTCTAACGGAAGCGCAAACGCCTCCCGGATTGCGTTTATACGTGCGTGAAGTTGCAGCTCTCGAAGAGAGGGTCGAAGATGCTGAGGCTTGGAATGAAGATGCTGTAGATTGCGTAACGCGATGGCGTGAAGACGGTGCGAGAGTTACTTTTAAAGAACTTGAGTTATCGCACGAAGATTTCGGTCTGGAGTTGCCTGCAATGGAAATCGTTCGGAAGCGTTTAAGAGCATTGGACTGGGAAGAAAAGGCGAGGGAGACATTTCCAATATTAGCTAGAATTGAAGGTATTAAAGCGGCTGCGGGAACATCTGGAAAATCGAAAGAAAAAGCAGTTAAATACGAGGAAGAGGAAGATTTGCCCGAGGATTCAATTTTAGATGAGCTTTACGAAGAATCTAGAGATCTCGACGAACTTAACCCGAAACTTCTCAATGAAGTCAATAGGCGATGGACACTTGTGGATGATTGGAGACAAAAAGCAGATGCGATGTTGAATCCAGAGCTTGATGCATCGGGTGTTCCGAAGCAAACTATAGGCCCCGAAGAACTGGATGCTTTAATTTCAGCGGGAAAACAGTTACCTGCAATCGTTGCAAAGGTGGACGAACTCGAGGCTAACTTAGAAAATCATCAAGTATGGTTCACTGCCGCGCGAGAATTATTGGCAGGTGTCCCAGCTGCAGTTGCAAATGAAGATGGAACACATCAACAAGATAAAAATAGACGTCCATTTGCAGACTTTAAGGATTTATTGAAGGAGGTTGAAGGCGAAGGAGATGCGTTCATGTGCCCGGAAAGAGCACAACTTGCTGCCGTCGTTGGTCGTTGTGAGGAATGGAATGAAAATTTAAGAATGGCCCTGTCGCGTCGCCCTTTAAATATGTCAACGGAAGACAATAAACATGAAGAATCACAATTGAACTCGAAGCAGGTGCTCCAAACGATTCTGGAGTCAATTCATGCTGCAATTTTAGACGTCACCGGAACCGGAATTCCTCCAGAGACCGAAGATGGTCAGTTTTGTCTTTGTCGCCAAGCTGGTGGAGTTCAAATGTTAGGATGCGACGACTGTGGTGATTGGTACCATTTAAAGTGTATCAATATCTCTGCTTCTTCGGCTAAAACGATGAACAACTACGTTTGCGCTCCATGCGTAGCGAAGAATGGTCGACCAAAGGCGCTGTCTCTTGAAACGTACAAATCCGTACATCGAACTAAGAGGCCAAATATATTAGCTTTGAAACGTGCTTTGCAGGAGTCACTTTTATTCCCGTGTGAAATGGCCGAAGAAGAACTGATTATTGAAATTGTAAACGCGCACGATGCGTGGTGCTTACGTGTTCGTGAATGCCTTCACAATCATCGCATGATTGAATCTTCTGCTCAAGCGGAGTCACAAGCTGCACAAATTGCGAGAGCTACAACGAGAAGAGAAGCTGAGGCGAGAGCAAGAAAAGTTAACGAAGCGCAGATGCGCGGAGGTAATCCGCATAATGCAGAGTTGACGGCAATTCAGCACGTAATGCTCATGGGGCAGTCTGTGACTGCAGCTACGACCCAACGTACAATTGCCCTTCAAGGCGCACAGGCGAATCCAAATCTTTTATCGGAGGAATTGAAAAATACAACGATCGATCAGTTGACGCAACTTCAACAGTTTGGTGTTCAATTGGCGTTATGTCAAGCACAATTACACATGGCACCGGCAATTTCACACCCTCATATTGTACATGTGCTGATTTTGAGAGATCGGCACGCAAAGTTGATGGAGCAATTGGCCGTGGAGCTGAAAAAAGATGACGGAGAGAAGCAAATACTCGCGGCGATAACGCAAGCTATGGACCCGAATATTCAAGTAGCGATTCCTGCTACTGTTCAAATTGCGAGTGTAAATCATGAAGTTTTCAACGCTGAAACATCCACGGTTGCTGAGGCTGCTCCGGAGGTGAAAGAAGAACCAAAGCTAGAACCAATGGACTTAGAAGAAGCAAGTGCGGAAGCTGCAAAAGGAGCATCGCTTGAGAAGGTGGAGAAACCGACAGAGAAGGGAAAAAAAGGAAAAGCTGCTGCTGCAAAAGGTGGGAAGAAAGGTGCGAAGCTGCAAAAGGAGCAACAACAGTCGAAGCAAGAAGTATCTGAAGAGGCGCATGCAGATGTATCCCTTAAGCAGCAAAATGATGAAGAAGCTCTCGCGGCCGGCAACGTAGCGGCAGCTTTGGAGCAAAGAGGTGAAGGAGTCGATGCTACAACAAGATCCGCCGCCGCACAAGCTGCTCAGGCTGCTGCACAAGCTGCCCAGGCTGCCATGCAACAGCAGTTCGCAAAGCAACAGCAACAGCTCCAATCTCAACACCATGAGCTGCACGAGCAAGACGTGGCAAATAACATAGCATTTTTTCTGCAGCAACATCATCAGCAGCTACAAATGATGGGTGGGATGCCTCATCAAGGCGGTCAAAATCGTTCTGAGTTATTTACTCAACATCACGGGGATGGAAACCATCCTGTAGCAATCGATCCGAAGCGTCAGATCTTTTCCGGAATGAAAGGTGCACTCGCCATGGAGCTCGAACCAGTGGAAGAAACGCTCGCTTTAATGCGTGAAATTTGTGGACCTACTTGGAGAAAGCGCGCGACAGCGTTGATGCGTGGACCGCCGTTTCCAAAGCTTATTGAGTTGCACGAGCTGAAAGAAAACGCAGTTGCTGCTGGCTTGTGTCCGGGAGGCGGCGTTGATCCACTTGCAGATCGAGCGTTTGCCCTAGAATCCGCAGGTCAGCTTTGGCTCGAGCACGCTGCTACTGTCGTTGAGGATAAAACTATTCCAATTGAAGCTGCGCGTGTACTTTTACGAGAGGGCAAAGCGCTCCCAGTTCATTTGAAAGATGAGCTAGAAGAGCTTGGTGAACGCTGTGAATTATACTGCGTTTGTCGCTCTGCATATGATGCGAAGAGATCAATGATTTGTTGCGACCGCTGTGATGGATGGTTTCATTACGAGTGCATTGGTATGCATCCGCCTGGATTAGATGAGCAAGAAGAAGCGAGCATTAAGTTTGCATGCCCACAATGTTGTGAAAACCAAGGGATTCCGTATGTACCATTTAGGCCTTTGAAACAGTAGGAAAAACGCGAGAAAACATTTAATAAATAATATAATTTTAGTAGAATAATCATCTTCTACATGGAAGTAGGTATCTATATAAACACCTTTTTTTTGTTTTTTTTGCCAATAAACTATCTCCCTATTCTACAAATCTACCGCGCTTCAGTATCTTTGAAGGCTCCAAGATTTTGTGGAGCGCAAAAACGTCATCATCTTCGCTATGTTGCTCGTTATTCTCATCATTGTGCTTGTTTTTGTTCTTATAGTCAAAGACAATTTCGTCCCCGCTTTCTATATCATTTCGCAGATGCTCAATCAAAGATTTCATGTACTTTGGCCTCGAGTAATTTGCAACACTTCGAGATAGAAAAACAGCTCTTAGAAGCCGAATTTCATCCTCAGCCAACTCTTCTTCATACTTTTCTCCATCTCCTATCCTCGTTTTGCGATCGTATGTTGCGTGAGAAAGTAGGATAGAAGCCGACACAGACAAATTAAACGATTCTGTGAAGCCCGACATGGGTACATAAACAAACCCATCTGCTAAAGATTTTGCTTGTTCTGACACTCCTTCTAACTCATTCCCGAATATAATCGCAGTTGGTTCTGTAAAATCATACGATGTTACCGGAAGCGAAAGCGCGTTTTCATTATTACTAAAATCGGTCACGAGGACTCGATAGCCCCTATTTTTTGCGTTTTCAATCGCTTCTTTTGTATCACAATACTGCTGCACATCCTGCCATTTTACTGCTCCACCTGAAGTTCTTCCGCTTTGCTTGAAAACTTGCCCTTTCTCTGAAATTATTCCTATCGCACCAATACCGAGCGCTTCGGCTGAACGGCAAACCGCTAGAAAATTACCCATATCATATACGTTTTCTAAAATAGGCAAAATTGAGAACGTTCTCTTCTTCAAAACTGCTTCGATTCGTTTTATTCGTTCCGGTCCAATCATTTCCCCTCCGATTATTATTTTCTCAATTTCAGAAATAGTCGCTTCAACTCCATCGAAATTCAAATGTTCGTTCGTGAATGGAAAGAGCTTATTGTTATGACTTTGTGTTATTGTTGGGTGACAAAATCGTTTTCTGCCGTGATATAAATAATTCGTCTCACATGTTCTCTCCTGTTTTGTTTTGTTGTTTCCTCTTTTTCCAATATCTTTGTCGTTGTAGTCTTTCGGAGAAGAAGAAGAACAATAATAATATTTGGATGATGAAGATGATGACGACGATGATGACACACGCCTTTGGAGATTCTGAAGTAATATAAGCTTACGCGATGATAACATCAAAGAAAGTTTATTAAAAGTTTGTGAATAAAAGAGTGGAGGACAATTCGCTGACGTATGGCGCATGGAAATGCTAGGTATTCATTCTACTTCGAACTTTACATATAATTCATATCATTACAAGACCAAGACTAAAAAAACATTAAGCGTACTCGGAGAGTACGTAGTGCTCTTTTGAATATTTCTCTACAAGAATGTCATCATCTCGACACGCATAGTCACCCGGACAGCATATCCTAATCGCACCTTCGGGTTTTACAACCTCGTAATCGAGCAACTTTGCATATCTCGCGAATAGTTCTCGATAATACGAAAGTCTCGCCTTTTTCGTCAAATATTTATGTGCGAAATCTTGTCCATTCTTTGCAATCTTTTGCGTGAGATCATCGTTTTCTCTCGCCCATTTAAGAACATCTATTATATCTTCGGGCTCTTTATCGTTCTGCCAAAACTCGAGATAATGTTTCTTTGGCACCAAAATTTTTGAAAAGTATGTCTGGAACAGTTTCTTCTCACTCACGACTACAGAATTCATGCCTAATTTTTCTTCAAACTGGAACGAATGCCCTTGGCCGTCTAGGTGTAAGATATATTTATGTTTCATGTGTTCCCGCAACGAAATGCCCGAAATTTTGTTATACGCTTTGACATCAATATCCTCAGTTCTATTCTCTGCAAAATCTACGAAAATTTTCCTTGCTCGAGTTTCTGAATGTCTACCGGCGCGAGAATACATCGAGAACCTCCCAATGAGCTTTTCATCTTTGCTCGACCATGGATACTCCTTATCAAATTCCTCTCTATTTGCGTAAACATTTTTGTCAATCTTACTTGCACGAAAGCCAAAGCCGGGATGTAAAATACACCCGCTCTCGCTAGGGTTTTCCAAATCTTTGCAAAAGCATAACACGGGCAGCTGTTCTTCGTCTTGAAAGTTATAATCAAACGTCGATAATGCCATTTCTACGTCCGGCACTCGAATCGTTTCACCTTTATCTTCTTCATTATTCGTTAATCCAACAGCTTCGCAAATGTCATTAAAATACATATAAATTAACCTCGCGTGATGTCCATTAAATTCTTTCGTAGGCCTTCTAGTTGCTAAATATAATTCGTTCCCAACGAAACTGAAACCGAACCCACGAAAATTCTTCACCGCGTATCGGTCCCACGCTTTCCTAGTCATATCTTTAGATAT
>Ga0302126_10000277_pt1 | contig 35193 bp, 21 predicted proteins | sample CB4_20m_MG_FD_203108 | JGI IMG/M metagenome (GOLD analysis project Ga0302126, IMG submission 203108) | Marine microbial communities from Western Arctic Ocean, Canada - CB4_20m | ecosystem: Environmental > Aquatic > Marine > Oceanic | place: Canada: Western Arctic Ocean | collected 2017-09-24 | reverse complement strand
GTCACGATTCAATAGTAGAATTAATAGTTATAACAGTCGTAGTAGTAGAGACGCGGTGATTGCGATGAGAGATTTAATGTCGAGACAGATATGTAGTTTAATTGGATGTTCATCATCATCATCATCATCATCTGTATCTTCATCTTCGACGATGATGATGATGATGATGAGCAGAACGAAAATGATCTGCGCAGGCGGATTAAAAAATAGACAAGAGAAAGTAATAAGTAATAATAAGGAATATATCCATTCATCGGCACAACTTCTATGGAAGAACCATGGGAGAAACACTGAACGATTAAGTCCCCCGGAGAGGAACGCAGAAGCTCCAATGACATCGTTCGAAGCCGGGAAGTTCCAACTAGGATGGGGGAAAGCAGGAGGGGGCATGTCACCGTTCACGAAAACGAGAGAGTTGATTAAAAGAAAAACGTACGAGAAACGAGCTGGACATATGATTGAAACAATAGAACGAGAGAGAATTACGGAGATGTTGAAAGAACGCCAAGGGGTGAATATAGCCGCGTTTAGACCTGGAGACGTCATTAAACTCACTTTGGAAGTCCCGGAGAACAAACGAAGGACGCAGATTTTTACCGGGATATGCATAGCGAGGAAAAACAGGGGATTGGGAAGTTCGTTTACGTTACGAACGATGTTAGGGAATGTCGGCGTCGAAAGACAATTTCCGTTATATACGCCTAATATTAAAGATTTGACCGTGATCGAGCGCAAACGCGTTCGCCGCTCAAAATTATACTACCTAAGAGATCGACCGGCGCGTTTTTCGAGAGTGGGATAAAATGATACGAATACTGTAGTCGTTTATAATAATAATAATAATAATAATAGTATTACGAGTACTATATTTCTCAACAACTCTCTTTTCAACTTTATATAATAATGATAATAATAATAATACTCAATTCATTCCTTTTTTACAGTTTTTAAAAATATAATAATGTGTGTGTGTGCCAAAAACAGATGCAACAGCAAAATTTAACCTTGATAGTATTGTTGATGATTCATGCCATTGTGATAAAATTGCTGATGTTGCAATTGATGCTGATGAAATTGTTGTTGTTGTTGTTGTTGGTATATGCCGCCGGTTTGATGTTGATAGTTCATGTGTTGTTGAATGATTTGTTGTTGCATAAGTAATTGTTGTTGAGCTAATGCAGCTTGCTGGAATGGGAACTGCTGCTGCTGCTGCATCAATAAAAGATTATTGTTATTATTTGCATGTCTTTGCCGTTGCATGATCTGCCTTGGCGGCGGTTGAAAACTGAACTCCACATTTTTAATCTTCTGCGCTTTTTGTACAAACTCGCCTCTTTTTTTCATTTCGCATAAAGCTCGATAACGATCAACTGCTGCGTAAATGATCTCCGTAGCCTCCGCGATTGCAGCAGGATCTGTTGATTCTAGGCAAAACACTCTCGTCGGTCTCGCAAAACCGCCGAAGAAAAATTCAGCCGGTTGCGTCCAAGATCTAATCAAAGCGCCCGTTTGAGCAGAAATTTCTCGGACGGATGCCCCTGCGTTTCCGATGACAAATCCGGCTGCTAATAAAGTGACACGAATGCGAACTCCGCCATTTTTTTCATCTGTTTCTGTTGATACGACTAACTGCTCTTGATCCTCGACGCCTTGCCCAGGTTTTCTTGGTCCGCTTGGCCCTTGCAACGGTATGGAAGACTCTATTCCACCTAGCTGTGCTGCCGCCACCGCCGCCACCGCCGCCACTGCTGCGTTCACGTCGGGAATAATCGTTGGTATGAAAGGCTGTGCTGACCTATTAATGTTAAATTGTTGTTGTTGTTGTTGTTGTTGTTTGCCAGGGCTCGATAATATAGAAAAAGGCGTTCCTAGCACTAAAGAATTACTCGTTCCTTTATTGAACGAATCCGTCCTGAACGGTGGCCTTCCACTAATGAGTGGTTGTTGTTGTTGTGGTTGTTGTTGATGACTCATTAAATCGTCGACATCGATTAGTAAGGAATCGTCCAGAAGTTCTATTGGAATCTTATCAACCAAATCACTCACTTCCAACTCTGGTAATATTACATCAGGAGTATCGTTCGTCGTCGTCGTCGTCGTCATCTCGTCGCGCGTCTTTTAAGGGACTGAAATTGGACCACACACACGCAGACACACAGACAACAAAACGAGAACGAATCGATCGTACTCCTAGCAGGTAAGAACTTACGAACTTACGAACTTACGAACTCTCTCTCTCTCTCTCTCTTTAATATATGTCCTTGCTCTGTATCGCGCGCGCGGGCGGACAGAGCAAGACGAGCGAGAGATCTTCCTTGATTGTTTCTCTGTATCGTGATAATAATGTGAGGATGTTTTTTTTGCTGCTGATGGATGAAGTGAACGAAACAATCTTCTTCCATCATAATCAGTTCTTCTTCTTCTTCTTCTTCTTCTATCTGTCTTGCTCAATAGAAGCTAATAATACTAAGCAGCAGCTCTTGTAATTATTATAGCAGCTCTTTAGCAGCTCTTTGTGTAGAGCAGCTCTCGTAGCAAAAGACGAAAGAGAATACGAGAGAGAAAAGAAAAGAAAAGAAACATCATCATCAGTATACCATAGTACATACTCGTAGTATCCATAGTATTAATACGTAGTTTACTCGCACGCGCAGTCTCTGTGTGGTTACCGCGAACGCCATAAAAGAAAATGAATAAAATGAAAAAAGGCGCAAGCGATGACGCAGACGCAGACGCAGACGACGAGAACGATAACGAAGAATATCCACCCGGATCAGAACTCGTCGAACGCGCTATGAAACAGTTCTTACTGAAAATGAACAAACCACAGCTCTTGAGAGAGTTCATGCGGAGACTGAAACCGAACGTGCTAGAAAAACATGCGAAGAAGTATCAACGAAGTTATCAAAAGAGCGACGTGCAAAAGAGCGCGAAGCAACTGCAACAACTGCAACAACAAGTGCAACTGCAAGCGCCTGAATGGCGACAGAATGCGACACCGTATTTATTGAGAGAGCATTGGCGATATCAAGTATGTCAAAGACTATCGATCGAGAGGAAGGATATACCAGAATCAGTCCTCGAGGCCTTGAGGGCGTACTTGTTCCCTTCGGCGCTCGATACGCAAAGGTCCGATCACAGAGCGTGGTTAGTTAAAGTACCGAATTTCGTTGATAAAGCGTGGAGAGCGTTCTCGAACAAGAGGAGTAAACAAGTAGAGAACGATATTGAAGAAGATATGAATGGAGATGGGATGGACGTGGACGATGACCAGAACGACGACGAGCTCGGGAAAGTGCGCGTAGTCATCGACCCATTCGATAAGGAAAAGAAAGAAGCGTTCGCGGTGACGTTGAACGAACACATAAACGAAGGCGAAGAGTTTGCAATACCAGTGAAATATATCATGACTGAGAACATAGAAGCACCGGAAATTCATGTATTCTCTGAGACGAGAGAGGGCACGGCTGCGGCGACTTCGGCGATGGACGTGAACGAATTCATAGTCGAGGCAAAGGTTCATAAAAAGTTAGATATGCGTCCAAGAGATGCCTCTGATGCGGCATATGCTAGAGTATCAAAAGATAGAATGGAAAAAGCGCAATCGAAATCTCGATTCGTGCAATCCGTCGTCGGAGCAGACGCGGTGAGAATAGCTCCGTTGCCAAAACGTTCAAATTTAGTTCGATTAGCCGACGGCGGCGTCACGAAACCAAAAGCAGACAGAATAGAGAAAGGAGAATTGACGGACAAGCTTTTCACTTTGTTCGAGCGACGAACGTATTGGAACATGAAACAATTATTAGCAGAAACGAAACAACCGGCTATGTTTTTGAAAGAGACAGTTCAAGAGATTGCCAATTTGGCAAGACGAGGGCCGAATAATGGTATGTACTGTTTGAAAGATATGTATAAACAACAAAATAAAACCGCCGAAGAGACAACAACAACAACAACAACAACAACGTAGATCTAAATTGAAATAGTTACATATATTAACAGATTATTAGCAACTAAGTATTCGAGCATATTCAACCCCAGCAAGCTTTGAGAAGAACGGGTGAAAGAATCCATGATAAACGCTTACGAAGTAATTTTCCGCAACCGTTGATGATGCTTTTGTACCGTTCAAAGATAAAAGTGTGAAGGTCATTGACTTATTCGTAAAGGTAACGGTGACGTTTCTTTCGTTGTCATCTTCTCCCGCAATGCAAGAGCTTGCGAAAATTTCGTCGCCAAACGTTGCATTCAAATTTATATAAGAACTTGGTTTGTATTCTTTCGCCCAGCAAGATACGCGTATTTCTTTTTCAACAGGCTCTGGTAAATATTTTTCCGAATACGTTTCGTTGAACTTATATACCACCCTTAAATCGAGAGGAATTTCAATTGTGATCGACGATGACGACGCATTTGCAAATTCAAAAACGATTTCTTGTCGCTCTTCTTTATCATAAATTCGTTCCGATACGCGTATTTTGAGAAGTTGCTGTTGTTGTTTGTCGTCGTTGTTTGTCGTCGTACATTCCGGAGTGCTTTCAACACGCACAGATGCCCACATTTTATTAACCTTTTCTTCTCCCTTTTGTTGTCGATTCTTGAACGATTTAAATCCACTAATTATCCTGAATAGTTCTCTTCTTCGTCTTCTCAGTCTGTCGATGTAATACAAAAGAGAAAAAGACATTTCGTTCAGGGCGGCTTTGTTGGTTTGTAAACTATTCACTTGTCGCCTCAATTCAAGCATCCCTTTCGAAACATCATCGTTATCTTTGCTTCCGACGATCAGTACTTTCTTTAGTTCTTCTTTCTGTTCTTCACCACAAGCGATGGCGATTTCATCAGTGAGAGACTTTTTCAGTATGGTCTCGAGCGTCTCAACAAAACGCTCGTACATATCAGTCGATCGAACAAATACGACGTCCATGCTTCCTTCGAGACAATAGAGCATTCCAAATGGATCAAAAATCGCGTCAATTCCATTGTGGTGACATTTCTGAAAAGTATCATCAGGGTCCCAAGCTTGTATAGCCCAATACCGTTTGTTTAAGTTGCCCTCGGCCGAGGCGTAGAAGTAGATTTCGTCGACGTAATCTCCCATCGATGTCGCCGAACTCCATGCGATCCATCTCAAATACGCATCGATATCAACAATACGCTTTAGATCAGGATAACAATCGAGATCGTTGCATTCGTTTGCGACTTGGGCAATGCGGTCGTATTCGTTTCTCAACTGCGCTCTCGCGTATTCGTCCTTGGTAGGGAACTTTACGTCCGGCGCGCCTAGACCCGGCCTCGTTTGACGTTCTGGATCTAATCGTCTACGAACGACCGATTCCAATCGCGCTTTAACACCAACTCTTTTAGTTACTGGATCTTCTATTAAGAGATATAACCCTTCGCTTTCTGTGACGTTATTCGTCTCAACAAAGATTCTTACATATCGCTTTTCTAGATCGAATAGGCCAATTTTCCGTAAGAGAGAGTACATAAAATAGCTTTTGACGTAGCGATCATCGTAACAAAGCGATATGAGCAAAAACTTATCGCTCTTCGAGTTAACTCCTAGCTTGATTTTCTCTTTTCCCTTGAGATTAATCTTCATCGGTTTCCTTCTTTCGCAGTCTCTGAACGTAGAAGTGCCTCGGAACTGTCCTTCGGCTTTACGCTCAAATGTTTGCCCAGATTTTGAAAATGCATTTTCGAAACTAACGGTAAGAGAAAACGGTCGCTTTGCTTCAATTGCTTCGTAATACGTGCCTTTATAAAATGCTCGCCTTTTTTCAAATTCGTTCCTTTGCGTGAAATCCATTTTCAAAGTGATTGTATCGAAGAAAGGATACGCGTGTTCACCTTTTAGAACTGCTTCTTCTTGGCAAATATTTTTATCTTGCATAGATACGGCGACGTCATCATCGTCGATTTCGTTCTTGACAATAGAAAACGAAAGAACAAGTTTTTGCTTCTTGAGTAAGTAATCCAAATCTTTGTCTGGAACGTTACACGCGGATGCGACAAATGTATTACGCCTTCTCCTCGCTAAAACGACGTCTCGAAACCAATCTCGATAGTTATTTTCCGTTCTTGTAGTTGTATTTCCATAATTATCGACAAAGAAAAAAGAGACGAAGCGACGGATGTTACGACTTGAGTCATCTTCACTTATAATCTTTCTCGCATCTTCAATGAATTGGAGATTTTCGTAATCGTCGTTATGATCGAGAAGTATCGCGACGTCGTGATGAACTCTGTTTTGCAAGCCTTCAGGAGGCATCGAACTCAAAGTTCTACGTAGCGCGAGTAAGCGAAAAGCATCGTTCGAAATCGGTTTTGAATAGTTCAATAATATGCCATCATTACCGTCATCGTCGAGAGTAGATTTGAGTTGTCTCAGAACATGTTCTCGATTTGACGTATAATCTGAAACTAAGTCTGGTATTAACCGTAACGCAAATACGGCGACTTTTTCGGACTCTTCTTCTTCTTTGAAATCATCCGTCCAAATCAAAGAAGCTGCAGATAATAACATCTTCTCATTCACTCGTCCATCGCGAGATGCTAAAATAATCGTCGTCGTTCCTTCGTTGTCTTCTTCGTTAATCCTTTTAATATTCTTTAATATAATTTTATTATTATTATCATCAGCAGTTTTTTTCTCGTTCTTTTTCTCCAAGGCGCGTTCTTCGAGTACGACGACGTGCGTCGAGGAATCATCATTAACGAACTCATCGTTCGATTGAGCGAAGTTAACAGAATTATCAGTAGTAGTAAATACTACGCGAACGCCATTACCTGGCCATCGCTCTGCTTTGATCAAGTTTAACGATATATTCTTACTTTCTTGCTGAGAAGTAATATCGGCCTTTATTGCCGAGGCCTTGGCCATAGATAGCACTATCACGATCGTTCTCAAAACAGTCCTCATGCTCATCATCGATAGAGCGTTACTGTTTCTTCTTCTCTTCATGCGAGTGAGGAGAGCGTGAATGATATGAAGTTTTCTTCCGCGCGCGTCTATTTATTATTTCTTTATTTAAGTTGTAGAGAAGGAGAGAGAGATTGACCTCGTGTATTTTTGAATAATTCTTGTTAACTAAGTGCTGATGGTTAGTTGCCTCTCAGCTGCTGTGTGTGCGTTCTTTTTAGACTGCTTTGTTTGTGCTTCCTCTCTATAACTACTTCTTGCTGTGCTATACGTACAAGTACAAAAAAGAGCACACTGGTCAGACGTGCTCTGCGCTAAAAAAAAGTTGTACATACTTCTATTAACAGTCGTGTAGTCGCGCGAAATTCCAACCGAAAGTTTGATCCGTGATTAGAACGAGAAAATAACTGTGTAACGCGACTCTTTGAAAGTTATAGTTCGCGCGCGTATATATAATAACTAACTACTATTACTACGGACGGTACATAAAAGCGCGAATTTTGCAAAAGTCGATTATAATAAAAATGGCTTCCGTAATTCAACAGCAAGGGGTTATTAACAGTGATGCGAAGCAGCTATCTCAGAGAAAGGTGAGGAAATGAAATAACAGTTATTCGTTTTATACGATTTTCTTGTTTAATTGCAAGATGATTGAAGTTATATGAGTAATAATCTCTTAAGTGTTTTCGCGTTGTTGACACGTCCCTACTCTCTCTGATTAGTGAGAGGGAGTGCAAATGTTTGATTGTGATTGAATTATTGGAGACATCCTCATCTTTATATATGTATATCACGATCTCTCTCTTTCTCTCTCTCTCTCTTTCAATAATATAACATACTAACACACATATTCTCAACATATTATTATTCAATATATTGTAACAACAGAACATCTCAAAGCAAATCAGATCGAAATCTACTCGCAAAGCGTCTTTAAGATCGCAAAAATCGAACACAGTAGTAGTGAGTGTTTTCGCAAAGAAGAAGGAAATCGATTTCGGAGCTTTAAGAGGAGAGTACGAACCGTATCAAGGCGGAGCGGTTGATTTGAATCAAATCTTGGAAGAGAGAGATGCGTGCGGTGTTGGAGTGATTGCCTCTTTGAAAGGTGAAAGAACGCATAAGTGCGTTGACGATTCTTTAGCCGCTTTGGGGTGCATGGAACACAGAGGGGCGTGCTCAGCGGATGACGATTCTGGCGACGGCGCTGGGATCATGACGCAAATCCCGTGGCAAATAATATCCAAATGGTGTGCTGCGAATCAAATATCCGGTTTCTCCGAAGATTCTTCCGCAGTTGCCATGGTGTTTTTACCGAAAGATCAAGCGAAATTGGCCAAGGCAAAGGCGCAGCTCGAAAAAGCCATTAGCAACGAAGGCATGAAAGTTCTCGGTTGGAGAGCGGTGCCGACGAAGAATGAAATCGTCGGCCCAATGGCTAAGTTGACGCAACCAGGCATTGAGCAATGCATAATCGACGGTGCAGGTGCCACAGGCGATGAGTTGGAGCGTAAGCTTTACATCGCGCGTAAGAACGCCGAAAAGGTGCGTTTGGGCGACATGGCCAACTTGGAAGATTTGTACTGCTGCTCCATGTCCTGCCGAACAATGGTATACAAGGGAATGCTGAGATCTGCCGTTGTCGGACAATTCTTTCTTGATTTGCAAGACAAAGACTACGTTTCCTCGTTCTCAATTTACCATAGACGTTTCTCAACGAACACGACGCCGAAATGGCCGTTGGCGCAGCCGATGCGTTTTTTGGGTCACAACGGTGAAATAAACACGTTGCAAGGTAACTTGAACTGGATGGCTTCGAACGAAGCGCAAATGACGAACAAAATCTGGGGTGGCAGAGAGCAAGAGTTTCGTCCGTTGTGTGATCCAGCAGCTTCTGATTCTGCAAACCTTGATAGAGTTGCCGAACTTTTGGTCAAAACCGGTCGCGAGCCGGAAGAGACGATGATGTTGCTCGTTCCAGAGGCGTTCAGAAACCACCCAGATTTGGAAGCCTCTGTTCCGGAAGCGAAGAATTTTTACCAATACTACTCTGGCATCATGGAAGCTTGGGATGGCCCTGCTTTGTTAGTCTTCTCGGACGGGAAGAAGGTTGGTTGCCGCTTGGATAGAAACGGTTTGAGACCGGCGAGATTCTGGCAAACCTCGGACGATTACATTTATGTCGCGTCCGAAGTCGGTGTCTTGAACGATATCATGTCTAATGCACCGAATGTGATCAAAAAAGGTCGTTTGGGTCCAGGTACGATGGTCTGCGTCGATTTGGAAAAAGGTACGTTCAAGGAAAACGAAGAAATTTCTAAAGAAGTTTCTGCGGCTCGCCCTTACTCCAAGTGGTTGAACAACACTCACCAAATGAAGTCTTGCCCGCCGTTACCGGAACCAATAATGGACGACGTGTCTTTTATTGAGTCTCAAGCCAGAGCTGGTTACGCCTCGGAAGATGTCTCCATGATTGTTGAGTCCATGGCCCAAGAAGGCATCGAGCCGACGTGGTCGATGGGTGACGACACTCCGGTGCCAGTCATTTCTTCGAAACCGCGCTTACTCTATGACTACTTCAAGCAAAGATTCGCTCAAGTTACGAATCCGGCCATTGATCCGTTAAGAGAAGGTTTGGTCATGTCTTTGGAGACTACTTTGGGTGCAAAGGGTAATTTGTTAGACGTCACTTCGGATGACGCACCGGCGGTTTCCTTGTCGTCTCCATTTTTGTATGACACGGATTTGACGGTCATTCAAAACCACCCACACTTGAAAACAAAAACTATCCAAGCGCGATATACCAACAATAAGGGTGGCTTGAAGGCTGGCTTGGAAAAGTTGTGCCGAGAATGTGCTGAAGCCGTTCAAAAAGGTTCTGAATGCATCGTCATCACGGATAGGCCGGATCAAGGTCCAGATTCGCCAGCGATTCCTTCGCTCTTAGCTGTTGGCGCGGTTCATCACCACTTGATTAAAGTTGGTTTACGCTCTAAAGCTTCGATTGTCGTTGAATCTGCTTCGGCGTTTTCCACGCACCACTTTGCGGTATTGATTGGTTATGGTGCCTCCGCCGTGTGCCCGTGGTTGGCTTTGGAAACTGCGAGGAAATGGAGAGCATCGTCGAAGGTTGAAAAGCAAATGAGTACTGGTAAGCTTCCTCTCATGTCGCAGCAAGATGTGCAAAGAAACTTGAAGAATGCCATCAACAAAGGCTTGAAGAAGATTCTTTCGAAGATGGGTATCTCGCTCGTTACTTCCTATCACGGCGCGCAAATTTTTGAGGCGTACGGTATTGGCCCAGAACTCATTGACGTTGCGTTCAAAGGCACCGTTTCCAGAATTGGTGGTTTAAATTTGGACGAGCTTGCCGCGGAGACTAAGATGTTTGTCGATTCTGCTTTCCCAGGTGAATCTGAAACAATAGACAAGCTTAAGATTTCTGGCATGTATCAAGTCAAGCCAAACGGTGAGTACCACGGAAATAACCAAGAAATGTCCAAGCTTTTGCACAAAGCCATTGGTTTAGGAGGTGGTGCCCCGGATGCTGCATCCTACAAATTATACGAAGAGCACCGTAACACACGTCCGGCGACATGCTTGAGAGATCGCTTGGACATTGTTTCGGATCGCAAACCGATTGATATTTCCGAGGTTGAATCCGCGCCTGAAATTGCGTCTCGATTTTGCACTGGTGGTATGTCCTTGGGCGCCATTTCTCAAGAGTGCCACGAAGCGATTGCCGTTGCGATGAACAGAATCGGCGGTAAATCCAACTCTGGAGAAGGTGGTGAAGATCCAAAGCGGTTTATCCCAATCTCGGATGCCAATTCGGATGGTTCCACGAAATCATTCCCGTACTTGAGAGGTTTGAAGAACGGTGACGTCGCGTCATCTGCCATCAAACAAGTTGCATCCGGTCGATTCGGTGTTACGACGTCGTTTTTGATGTCTTCGAACCAGCACGAAATCAAAGTTGCGCAAGGAGCCAAGCCAGGAGAGGGTGGGCAGCTACCTGGAAAGAAGGTTTCGCCATATATTGCGTGGTTGCGAAAATCAAAGGCTGGTGTTCCGTTAATTTCTCCGCCGCCGCACCACGACATTTATTCTATTGAAGATTTAGCGCAGCTTATTTATGATTTGCACGCGGTCAACCCAGAAGCGAAGGTTTCCGTAAAGCTTGTCGGTCAAGCCGGTATTGGAACGGTTGCTTCCGGCGTAGCCAAGGCGAATGCGGATGTCATCCAAATCTCTGGTGGTGATGGAGGTACAGGCGCATCTCCGTTGTCTTCTATTAAGCACGCTGGTGGGCCAGTCGAGCTCGGTCTTGTCGAGTCCCACAGAACTTTAGTCGAAAACGGCTTGAGAGAGCGCGTTGTCTTGAGAGCTGATGGTGGGTGCCGATCTGGCCTCGACGTCATGCAATGGGCGTTGATGGGTGCGGATGAATATGGCTTTGGTACTGTTGCTATGATTGCTACTGGTTGCGTCATGGCGAGAATTTGCCACACGAACAACTGCCCAGTTGGCGTTGCCACTCAAAGAGAAGAATTAAGAGCGAGATTTCCGGGCGCGCCGAGTGATTTGGTGAACTTTTTCATCTTTGCGGCTGAAGAAGTGCGCGTACTTCTCGCAGAAATGGGTTACAAGTCTCTCGACGAAGTCATCGGCAGAAACGATTTGCTCAAGCAAAAAGAACAAAATGACCCGAAGACTAATAACTTGGATTTGTCTATCTTGACCACTTCCTCAGGTCCTTCTGGCTCGTCCAAGGCGAGAATCAACCAAAAAGTTCATGACGACGGCGAGTTGCTTGATGATATTTTACTTCGCGACGCTGGCGTCAAGAATTGCATCGAGACTCAAGGCAAATACACAATTGAATCAAAGATTGTTAACGTAGATCGCGCAGCTATGGCAAGAATAGCCGGTAACATTGCCTCCAAGTACGGCGATAATGGGTTCAAGGGAACTTTGACGGTCAAATTAGAAGGTGCTGGCGGTCAATCCTTTGGTGCTTTTGTCGTAGGCGGTATGGATGTACAACTCACAGGCGAAGTGAACGACTACGTGTGCAAGTCGATGAGTGGCGGTGTAGTTTCGATTAAACCGCCGCCACATTCTGGATTCAAGGCTGAGGATGCAACTATTGCCGGTAACACCTGTCTTTATGGTGCTACTGGCGGTAAAGTTTTCATCAATGGTAGAGCTGGCGAACGATTTGCGGTGAGAAATTCTTTGGGCGAAACCGTCGTTGAAGGATGCGGCGATCACGCGTGCGAGTACATGACTGGCGGCGTGGTCGTCTGCTTAGGTAGAGTTGGTAGAAATGTTGGCGCTGGTATGACTGGTGGCCTTGGTTATTTTCTCGACGAAGATAACACGTTTGAGTCGAAAGTCAATGGTGAGATTGTCTTCATGCAACGCATTTGCACGGCGGCTGGTGAAAAGCAAGTTAAGGATTTGATCACCGAACACGTCGAAAGAACGGGCTCTGCAAAGGGCAAAGCCGTCTTAGCAGATTGGGCCACAAAGAAGGCGCAATTTTGGCAAATCGTTCCTCCCTCTGAAGCTCAAACCGCCGAAGTTTTATCAGCAGAAGCAAACGTGCAAGTTGCGCGATAAAATATATATAAAAACAGTCGATGATATAAATATAACATTAATAAGAAGTAACAAGTAATTGAAATCAAAAACTATACATAATGATAAGAAAATATAAAAATATACATTACATGCGCAGCGGACTTTCCGCTTTATAAGAGACTTCAGCGTCGACTTGATGTACTTTCGTCGAGAAGCTCCTTAACTTAACGGTCTCTGCGTTTTTCACGAAACGCGCGTCCGATTCTTCCCATTCTTGCGGCGTTTCCGAATCCTTCTTCGTATATACGATCAAATCAAAAGAACATTCATCTTCCAATAATGGTAAAAATGTAACCGACGCAGCTATTTGGCGCATGATCGCCGCTATTTCTTGCGATATTTCCTGTTCCGATTTCTCGTACTTTTTCTCGCCTCGTCGTTGTTCTTCCATCACTCGTTCGTCAGTTTTTGGATTTTGATTCTCGTCGCACTCATCATCGTCGGTTTGTTTTTCTGATTCGATCATATCTCGATCTAGCTCGATATCGAACACCCATCTCTCCACGGTCTCCCTCGTCCTAACGTTCGATATGACTAACACTAACTTCTCTAACGTTTTCTTAATCAACCATTCGTTGATTTGATCTAACACGGATACTAAATATTTCTTAACCTCTTCGTTCGAGGAGACTAACATCCCTAGACCGAACTTCTTCTTCACTTCGAACTCGTTCGCTGGGTATAACCCGCGTTGGTATAGAATAGAGTTCACCGCGTAGCCGAAGAATTCTGTGCAAATTTCCGTTGATCCTCTCAACGTTATTTGCTGTGATTGTTTCTGTCGTTGCTTCAGCGACATTTTTTATTGTACGTATCTATTTATTATTAATTTATATCGCGCGCAAAAAGCTGTTTTCTTTATTTTTGAAGTTTTCCCCCTTTCAGCCTTTCTATGCCTTTTTGCTTTTTCGGTTTTTGTGGGGGCTGTGGGCATTTTTGGGCTTTTTGTTCTCTCTCATCAAAAAAGAAAAAAAGAAAAGAAATTATTTATTTTGAATTTTTCATCGCGTCCGCTCTCTCAATAATAACAAACTCTCACGGAAGAAGAAGAATGAGGGATAATTAAACATATTTAATAATAATAACGACGACGATGATGATCGTGATGAATTCTTTGCGCGTTTGTTTAATTGCGAGCAGAGTTATCAGTAATCATCGTTACGTTACTCGGCCGAGGAATAAGACGCATAAAATATCAAAAGTCAATTTTAGATTAATAGCGAAAGAAGAAGAAGAAGAGGAAGAAGTGAAACGATCGATGACGAGGAGCGATTTGATAGTTAATTTTGTAACGAAAACGAGAAAAGAAGAAGGAGAAGAAGACGAAGAAGAAAACGAAAGAATTGTTTGTGCCGATGTTGGATGCGGGCACGGAACACACGCGATAAGAATTGGTCAGAATAAAAATGTTTATAAATGTTTCGGTATCGATAAGAGCGTGAATGAGATTGATTATGCAAAGAGATTTTTGAAATCTTTATCGTTATCGGAAGATGTTGAACAGAAAATAGAGTTCAAAATAGGAGATGGATTAGACGAAATCGATATCGAGAAAGAACGAGTTAGAACGATTGTTTTGAGCGGGATGGGAACAAAGTCGATTATAAAAATTTTAAAGCGAGCGGGATTAACAAACGATACTAGTAGTAGTAGCGTGCGTACTTTAGTATTGAACCCACCGGCTGGCGAGCTCGTTGATTTTCGGAAATGGTTGTGGAGAAATGGGTGGCATATAGTTGATGAAGCTCTATGCGTCGAGAACGAATGCGCGCACGTCGTTTTGAAAGCGCAGAGAAGAGCGAGTAGTGAAAATCAGAATGTATGTTCACAACAACAACAATCGATATTAGATTTATGGTTGGGAAATAAACTAAAGGAGCAGAGAAATGATTCGAACGTGATTTTGTATGCAAAAAACAGACGCGACTATGCGAAAGAGATGATGATGGTTAAGAAAAATAGTATTAGAGATGATGATGAGGATAGTGATAGTGATGAAATAGATTACAGAAAAGCGTTCGAAGCGCTCGAACAATTTTTAGATAGAAGATAATAATAAGATGATCAGATGATGATTATGTACAACAATTCTTTTACAACAAATCCATTTTTTTCAACGGATATACCTTTTTCTTTCTATTATATGTTTCAACTACTACTATTGTACTGGTACCTGGTATATATATATATATATATATATATTCTTAAAATACATCTCTGTTTGGATTCGAACTAAACGAAGAACCACCACCGTTATTATTGTTCGGGTCGTTGCCGTTATTATTCATAATCGCTTCGCGTAAGTGCACGCCCAAAGAATAGTTATTTCGTTGTGCAGTAGCGAGTTGCTCTTCGTATGATTGACACATACTTTGCAATTCTGCGACTTGCCTTTTGAGCGTCTGCGCGTCTCCATTCTGTTTCAGTCTCTGGTTTTGAATCGTGACCGCCCTTTTCAAGAGCTCGTTTTGCTTTCGTATCCTTTTAATTTCCAATTCCGCCTGTTCTCTCGTCGATTCTTCAAACGCTCTCAAAACGTTCGTAGCTCGAAGTTCTGCGTCTCCTACACTTGAAGCATTTTGCATTTCTCGCACGATTGCAGATACCCACTCGGCGGCGTCCAAGCTCTTGTTTTTATTTTGCTGCGTTTGCGTATTCATGTTATTATTATGATGTCTATTTTCAGACGTTGCCGGTGTCGCGTTATTATTATTATTTCTTGTTTGATTAGCATTCGAGTTATTATTATTATTATTATTACTCGTCGTTCTATCGCAAGCTCCATCTAAAAACGAAAGTCTCGTAGGCGAGGTCAAATCTTGTTGCGCCAAATCTCTCGCTTCGTTAACGACTTCAGATTCGCACCCGTTTGTATCGTGCGATATCGAGGTATTATTATTATTATTATTATTATTGTTTTTATTATCACCGTTATTATTATTATTATTATAATGTACATTCTGCAAGCTCGATAGTTCAACTATTGCATCATCGATCGATTGACATTTCTCCAAAATGTCCCGAATCGTTCCTTCCAGTTCGACTGGGAGCATATCAATAAACCTCGAGAGCTCTTGCGCTTGCTCTAAACTGATATCGAACTGTCTTATATCGATCAAACGCTTGCACATCTGTTCCCCAGTCTTGATCCGTTTGAATCCTAAGATCATCGATGACGATTGTGACATCGTAGGTTGTTGTCGTTGTTGTTGTCTGTTCAAAACAGTAGTAGTCGTGGTCTCGTTTTGTTGATAATCGTGTCGTCGGATATCACGATTCTCCAAGTCCCCTGCGTCGTCGTAGTGTCTTTTCCTGTTCGTACTGTTATGTCTGTTGTTAGCATTGTTATTCGATTGCGGTGATTCGATCTTTGTGGCCATTATTATATATAATAACTCTCTCTCTCTCTCTCTCTCTCTCTCCCTGTTATTATTATTATTATGTATAGGCGTAGATTTAGTCTAGTCGCTGCTGGTGATACAGTGGTGTTTTTGATGGATCCGTTCTTCTTCTTTTGTTGTTTTGCTGTAGAATTTGTACTTTTGCTCTGCTTACCCAAGAGCACCCAAGAGCACCCAAAAGCACCCATATCAAAAGTACCCAAAAGTACCCAAAAGCACCCAAAAGCACCCCACCCAAAAGCACCCCACCCAAAAGCACCCACATCAAAAGCACCCAAAAGCTCGTTGAAACTTGAGCAGAGCGAGAGATCTTTTGCAAGCGCGAGGCAGACGTCAGAAGAAATAACACGAGCGCGAAAATAAATACCAATGTTTGCGGCATCGAATTCACTCAGAACGAGTAGTTTTACTACTTCATCGGTTGCATCGACGCGATGCTCGAATAAGGTGAGTATTACGTGTTGACGTTTTCTTTTTTTGTGTGCGCGCGCCTGTGTACGTACGCGTAAAAGTTGTGAAAATTGCGCTATAGCCGCGATGACGAAGTGATAAAACAGCGACCGTGCGAAGCTGTTTTCGAATAAACTTTCGAACGATCGAGAAACGAGTGAAAGTTTATTTTATTCAATGGAAGTTTTCCCACTCGATCGATGATGGATCACGAGGACTATTCGCGCGCCTTGTCCGTCGCGTTTCCTTCGTCCAAAGAAAAACCTGAACATCTTCAGGAAAAGCTTGAAGAGGAGAAGAGCTTATCCACCACGTTCGTTCGTTCTTTTTCGTTTTACTCACAAATTTCGTTCAAAAACGAATACTTACGCGCACACAGAAATCAATCTCCAAAGGCACTGTTTGCATGGCTGAAAACCAAGATTTAGGGAAAAAAGTGAAACGAGTCAAAGGAGAAAAAGCCAAGCAACCGGAATTTTACGAATCGGCCGTGGTTATTTGCAACGGACAAGAAGTGATGTCAGTCGGCGGTACGCAGAAAGAATACGTCGTCGATATTTGGTCCGGAAACCATCCGTTTTTCCAAGGGAAGAAAGGGGCGATCATGACAGATATTGGTCAAGTCAGTAGATTTGGAAACAAGTATGGCGATTTGGGTGAATTATCAGCTTTTGAGACCGTTGAAGGGAAGAGTCAAGCTGGCGAAGCGAAACAAATCATGAAGGGCGGACTTAAAGCGAAGAAGTAAATAATAATAATAATAATAATAAATACAGTAGCACACACATAATCCCACATCACACAAACGTAGTAGAGTTTTAAACAATAATTGTAATTTAGAGAATAAGAATAAGATTCAAACGCATATACTGGTATAATATATATTTCTGGTATAAAAATTAACTCCGTCTCGCACCGTTATTTAGGGGCTGTATACATAGTCGAATCCCACGCTTGAGTTTCCAACGCTCCCGCTGGTCTTCCGTGTGCCCCTGTCGCCCATTCGTCCGATGTTGGTTCGTCGTGAGATAGCGCTTTCCCGTGCTCCTTTTTCTCGCTGTGCTTACTAGGTTTCTCCTTACTTTTCTCTTTGTTATTATTGTTGTTGTTCGAAGTAGTAGTATCTGTGTTTTATAAAATGATGAAGAAAGAAGAAAAAAAGGTGAGCAACACTTTAGAAGAGTGAACAAATGCGTTGGGACTTCTCACCTTCTTTCACAGATAATTTCTTCATATCATCCGCAACCGCCGAGGCGGTCGCGTCTGGTTTCATCATTGGAAATAACAACACCTCTTTGATTGTGTTGTGATCGGCGAGCATCATTGTCAATCGATCGATACCTAATCCCCAACCACCCGTTGGCGGCAAACCGTATTCCAAACTTGTCACAAACATTTCATCAATAAGCATTGCTTCATCGTCGCCGGATGATTTCGCCATAGCTTGCTCCGCAAATCGCTCTCTTTGATCGATTGGGTCATTCAACTCAGTGTATGCGTTGCACAATTCGCGCCTGTTTACAAAGAGCTCAAAGCGTTCAGTCATGCCTGGAAGAGATCTGTGGTATTTCGCCAACGGCGACATGATTTGCGGGTGGTCACAAATAAATCCAGGGTCGACCAATTGACACTCAAGGTAATCCCCTACGAGTTTATCGAGCATACGAGCGGTCGTGTGCGGCGCCGGTAAGTCGGTAATGTCAAAATCTTTCAAAACTTTCTTCAAAAAGTCTTCGCACTCTTGAGAAGCAAATCCTTCGGCTGGGAATTTGATGTTCAAAGCTTCTTCGAGACCAGAAACCATGGAAATGCGTCTAAACGGTGGCGTGAAATCGATTCGTGTCGGTTCTTCATCAGGTCCGTTCGCGTGGTAATGAATGACGTAAGAACCAGTCAACTCTAAAACCATCCCGCTAATGATTTCCTCAGTCATCTTCATCAAATCCTCGTAGTCGGCATAGGCTTGATAAAACTCGCAAGTCGTAAACTCAGGGTTATGCGTCATGTCAATACCTTCGTTTCTGAACTGACGACCGATTTCATACACGCGTTCCATGCCACCGACGACCAATTCTTTCAAAAACAATTCTGGAGCGATGCGCATGTATAACCTCATGTTCAAATCGTTATGATGCGTCATAAACGGTCTAGCCGTTGCTCCTCCAGCAATCATATTCATCATTGGCGTTTCGACTTCGATGAAATCGCGCGTATCTAAATACTTTCTCACGTATCGAATAATGTTCGAGCGCATAATGAACGTTTCTCTAACGTTATTATTCATGATTAAATCCAAAAAGCGCATTCGATAACGCGTTTCTTGATCTTTCAAACCAGATCCTTCGCTTCTCGGAAGCATGTGCAGGCACGGCGTTAAGATCGTGGTTACGCTCGGAAAGAGCGATAATTGACCTTTTCTCGTCTTGCCAGGTTTCCCTTTAACGCCAACGATATCACCTCTTCTCGTCCTCTCATGCGTAGCCTTGAACTCTTCGAGAGATTCAGCGGCTTGCGCTTCAGCCGTCACTTGCACTTTCAACCCTTCGGCGCATAAATCATAAAAGATCAAAGAGTTCCCCGACGCTCTCTTATTCATAATTCTCCCAGCCAAACTAACGACTTCATCGATTTGTTCTCCATCTACCGTAATACCTTCGTACTTACTTATGAAATCTTTCAATTGTAACGAAACGTGAAACTTATGCGGGTACGGATGTTGCCCGGCCGCTTTTTGCGCGATCACTTGTTTGATCCTGTTCTCGGTGTATTGAGTAGGGTCGAGATCGCCTTCTACGTCTTCGACTGATTTCTCTTTCTTTGATTCTTGTCCTGGTTCAGATTGTGCCTTTTCAGCCTATACGATGTTAAAGCGTTGAGCGTCGGATCGATCTGCGTACGTAAAACGATAATTTTAAAGGCGTCACACGCGAGGAGCAAAAAGCCCTTTAGAGCATCTGTTCTTTTGAACCCCGAAAACACGCACACACACACACGAGCGGGAAATAATCCCTCAAACTTACGACCAGATTAACACGAAAACGAACCTTTTTGTGAGCCTTAGCGAGTTTCTCGGCCTCAGTCTTCTGTTGCTTTAGCAATCTTTTATATTCACTGTTGTTTTCGAGTATCGAAGGCGGAAGATTAGGGATGAAGTGATTATTGCGAATCAGTGAAAAGCGAGAGAAAATCGAAAACGAAAATAAGAACACGGCACAGCGAGTCAGCACGACAGAGGAAACGAAAGGCGCTTAGGTCTATGAATGAAAGAGCGAACCTTTTGGAGAGTTCTTGCCCAGGGAATTCTGGGTACTCCTTCTTCTCGGCAGGTTTAGCGTCCGCCATCGTCCTTATTTTATTTTATTTTATTTTATGACGAAAAAGCTCGAATTCTCTTCTCAGCAGCAGTGAGCCATTCAGTGGATTTTGAGAGAAGCGCTACTAGAGTAAGCAACGCGGCTTTAGCAGAATAGCGTAAACGGACGATCGTTTTTGAGGTTTTAGAGTACGTGTGTGTGTGTGTGTATATATTTACATTGACAGATTTGAAATACGTGTGAACTGCTATTACTTCGGAACTGGTGCGAAGACTTCTTTGTTAATACCTCCTTGAGCGATGTTCGTAGAATCATCATCTTCTTCGTCGTCTTCGTCGTCGTCTTCTCTGAAATCGGGTTGGCCAGTGGACGTTAACATTCTGTGCCACATGCGTCCTTTTGGATCGACTAAGCGCTCTTTTTCGATAATCATTGGGATTGGTAAATACACGCAGTGCGTGTTTACGTAACCAACGGTGATTCCAGTGAAACCGGCGAAAGCGCCATGGACGGCGTTTTGACCTAGAACGTTACACATGATCGCGTCGTGCGCGTTTGCTACGCAGCCTCGAACCATGTACGTCGGATCAATGTATTTCACGTCACATTTTGTAGATTTTTTAATTTCTTTGCATAACCATGGTCCAATATCGCCCAAAAGCGGGTTTCCACCCGCGTCTGTACCTCCTACTTTGACATATTCTTGACCGGCGCCTTCGGCGATGACGACGACTGCGTATCCTTGCTCGTCTAAAAGATCCTTCACGTGCTCTATGACGCCAAACTCTCCATGGACATCAAAGTCAGCTTCTGGGATTAAGCACACATCGACATCGCCGGAAGCTAAAGTTGCGTACATGGAAATAAATCCAGACTGCCTACCCATGAGTTTTACGACGCCTACGCCTCTTAAAGCAGACTGCGCTTCAATCGTCGCGGCTTGAATAGCTTTTTGGGCTTCTTCAACCGCGGTATCGAACCCGAACGTTTTATCCAAAAGTAAAATATCGTTATCGATCGTTTTCGGAACGCCAACGACGGAGACTAAACTCCCTCTTCTCGCACATTCGGCGGAAATCGCATTCGCTCCGGCGTGCGAGCCGTTACCGCCAATGACGAACAACATGTTAATACCTTGTCTTAAGATACTATCGACGATTTTATCGACATCTCCACCGCCTCTGGCAGAGCCTAAAATTGACCCACCAGATTTATGTGCTTGCTTCACGGCTTTCTTAGTCAATTGTACGTTTTCAAATCCTTCCTCCCAAAACCCGCTGAATCCGTATCGAATGCCGGATATTTTCTTTACGCCGTATCCTTCCTCTAAAGTACCGACGATAGACCTGATTACGTCGTTTATACCTGGACATAAACCACCGCAGGTCACGATTGCAGCGTGTACATCGTTTGGATCGAAATATACTTTCTCCCTCGGACCGGCTCGAACGACCCATTGCGGCGTAAACGAACAACTACTCAAATTATTATCATTACTATCGTTATTCTCGTTCTCGTCTTCTTCGTCCGGTATTTCGCACGTCGAATCCGGCGATAGCGAAGTCGCAAACGCTAACGAATGCAAAACAACCCTATCCCCTGGATCGACGTAGAACTTCACGTTCTGCGCTTTCTTCCCCGCGCGTCTCAAAAACCTCCTCGATTTCTGAAGTTCCTCGCTATCGTCCGCTCCCTTTTTATTCGGTACGACGCACGTCTTCGAATGCGGCGCGCAGAACGACGTCTGTATTGCCTGTAAAGGTTTCTGTCCTTTATAAATATTGATCAAGTGCTGTATCTCGACATCGTTCGGACCTCCGACTTCCCACGCATATAATTCGTTACTCTCTTCGTCCTCATCTGCCCTAGAATCGTTATCGTACTTGTCGTCTCTCACTGCTTTCGCTGAAAGTTCTCCCCTAAAACTCTTGTTTCGTCTCCTGAAGCTTCTCTGCTTAAGAAGTTCTCTAACGATGATCTCATCGCTGGTTTTGTTATCGCTCGTATTCGTTTTGACGTTCGTGTTATTTCGGAAACTTCTCAATTTGTTTACTCTTCCGTCTCTTCGCACTGAAGCGAAACTATCTCGTGTCAGAAACGATTCAGTTCGTATCGAGATCATTTTTACTACTATCGTTTATTTATTATTATTATTATTATTGTTATTGTTAGTACTGTTTATTATGATAACGCGCGAGTAAAATACTTCGTATACTACTAATGTGAGGAAGGTTTTGGATTATTATTATTCTATACTCGTTATTATTCTTTTTGTTAACAATTATTCTTTATGATGACATCGTCATGCACGTGTATAACAAATAACAAAGAATAATAATAACTTGCTCGCGCTAATAAAAAGTTTGTTAGTGTTTCACTGCGCTAGTACTAATACTAGTACTCGTACTACTGATAAGTATACTGCCACAAAGTGAACAATAATGAGACGAGCATTGTTGAAAGCATCGATGGAAGCTACTACGAATAACGAGCGCTATTTAATACGTTCGAATGATAGGAAAACTATCGAGAGAAGAGGAAGCAGAGGGAATACCAGTACGAACAGAGAGGAGCGATACGGTACACGAGTCGTAGGAAAGAACAGTCGTCGTGTTCACGCGAGAACGATTTGTTCAGCTCTAGATGATGATGATCACGACAGTATTGCTGATGATGACATATATATAACGAAAGAGGAGATAGAGGAGATAGGGAGAATGAAAGGGTTACGATTGGAGACCGAGCGAACTGGGCCGTTCTTTAAGATCGTCGCGAGAAGAATAGGAAGGAGAACTGTTAAAGACGATGATTTCGATGACGACGGCGACGAAATCGTAATAGCCGAACACGATGGATTCGTAGCGCCGTTCCCGTTCAGAATTCTACACTTGGACACGATGCGAGTGTATAACTCTAGAATAAATAAGATCGATGATGCGAAAGAGAGAGAGAACTTGAAATCTGTGTTCGGCGTCTCGATCCTATTAGGCTGCGAGAGTTTACGCCTAGGTAAAGAATTCGGCTGCACGAAGGCGGAGTTATTATCGATCGATGATGGGAACGAATATGCAACAAAGTTGGTGAGATATTACGAACGATTAGGGTTTACACGGATCAGGAAAGTCGGCGATGGATTAAAAACGGATTTCTTCGATCGGTTAGTATGGGGCGGTATAGGCACGAGAATGAACGCGGACGTCGACGATTTGTTAAAGAAATGGTCGAAAGTATTGCGCTCGCAAAAGTAGTACGAGTATTTCAAGGAAGAATAATAACGCATCGGTTTGAATGCGTGTGCGATTAGTGATGAACCGAAACAACCACTACTTAACGACCAGGCATGATTTAATTCGTTCAGAAATGTATTCGTAGTACTCCTTAGAAGTTCGCCACGTCAGGACGGGATACTTTTTCGTCATCATCATGAACATCTTCACATCATCAGTAGTAAAGGGTTCACCTGAATGGAAAAAGGGCACTCATCTCATCCAAAGAAGTGCTTTTCATAATTTGATATTCAAATATGCTCTCTCTCCGTACAGAGTGGAACATCACGGTTTCCTTCTTAATGTTATCAACAACCGCGTCTTGTTAAAGGGAAATTCGCAGAAATGGCTTACCTACAATGATGATGATAAACCGTTAGAAATACTTACTAGAGAAAAGCAAGCTTTAGGGGAAGGGAACACAGTGGGTTTATCAATCGAAGAGCTTAAATCGAGAGTAGATCGAGACGATACAAACATCATTGTGAAGTTATTTGGTAACTCTGGTGAATTAGATGACGATGACGCGAACGCGCAAGACGAAGATAACACCCGAATGAACGAGGAAGGAAAACGACTATCTCTCGGCGAAATGGAGGAGAATGAGAGAAATTGGATAGAGGCAAGAATTTTGGAAGAAAAGACTCAAATGAAACCTTCCAGTCGGATCGAACGAACACCGTCTCAGTTGAGAGTCAGAACGGATTCAAACGCGTCGATAACGTCATGGTTCAAATACACGAACGAATTGAGAGTAATATCCCAAGAAGCTCACTCAAAAACGGACGTCGACAAAATGGATGGGTCGATGGTAGTCGAAACAATGGAAGAACTAATAAACATTCTCTCGCAAGAGTTCGACGACAAAGCAACGCAAACGGAGCTCGCATATCTCGAAACGATAAGCGAGATTCTAAAGGAGTTTAAGCTCAATCCGGGCATTTCAAAATCATGGGACCCATTGACTGGAACTTGTTCATATTCAAAGATCTCAAAAGCGACGGAGAGAGTCATGACGAAATGGTTGGGACCTATTGAATTAGAACAAGTTCAAATGCAATACGCCGATCTCTTAAATCTCTCTTCGAGACAAAGATTGGTGGGGCCGATGGTATATGCGATACAAAAATGGTGCAACTTGATGGAGAAAGCGAGTAGGAAGAAAACGCGAAATTGAAAAACCAGCTCCAAGAACCAAAAATATCGTTGGCACCGTCAAAATATGAAAAGAAAATTCATATCGAATGGTTACAGGACGCAATAATGCGTTCGATACCAAACGCATCTGTTACAGGAAGTGGTGCGATGCTATCGTCGCTGTATAAGAAGCTTAGAACTGCTTCAAATGCGAAGAAGGTAGCAGACTTCAGAATATATAAGAAGAATAATAAAGTTGTCTTTAAAGATGGGCTACTAATTTCATCAACAACAATGACATTAAACACGCAATGATTTACCGAAATAGATCGCTTGTCAGCGATATCGGAAATCGTTGCGTGTTTAATGTCATTGTTGTTGATAAAATTAGTAGCCCATCTTTAAAGGCAACTTTATTTATCTTCTTAAATGTTCTGAAGTCTGCTACCTTCTTCGCATTTGAAGCAGTTCTTAGCTGCTTATATAGCGACGATAGCATCGCATCACTTCCTGTAACAGAAGCGTTATCTATCGAACACATTATTGCGTCCTGGAGCCATTCGATATATATTTTCTTCTCATATTTTGACGGTGCCAACGATATTTTTGGTTCTGCTGGTGGAGCTGAATTTTCAATAATTTCGCGTTTTCTTCCATTAAACGCGCTATCTCGAACTCAGCTGCCACGGCGCTTAAATCGACCATTTTTGTATCGTATATACCATAAACCCTTTTAGTAGTAGTGTGATAAAAAACGTACTTATTTAGTAAAATATATGAAACAGAGATAGAAACAGCGACGATGCGTTCACGCGTTCAGGACGGCGCTCAGAAATTAATCCCATCTTCCGATCTCGAACTAGCCACTCGCTTTATTCATTTGCCTCCCGATCCTCCTTCTTTCGTTGATGATAAAAAAGAACTGAGCAGTCTGAGGCGTAAACGAACATCCAATTCTTTCAGGGAGAAAATAACGTTCATCTGTTTACTCGTTCTAGCGATTGTATCGGTCACGAAACAACCCGCTTTGAGATATGGCCTGTTCAAACCTACGGATGAGTATTACCGGGACAACGCTGAGCGAAATAACGGGGCCGCAGTAGCACGAGAGTTCGAGAGAGATGAAACGGGGAGGATTAAGAACTTATCCGAAGTCCGAGCTAAGCGCGAGCGAGAGTATTTGCGAGAGAAGAAAATGTCAAACGAAGAGATCAGGGCGAAAATGGAACGACAGAGGAAGACGCGGAAGAGTTACGAAGCTCCAGCGACTGCGCAGAAAGCTGCTAATGAAGAGCAAGAACAACGAAGGAATAAGGAACATCATCCACAGGAGAGACATCCGTTTGAGCCAGTGAGAGCGCACGTCGGACAATGGACGAAAGAGCAGCATTTGAGCGCGTACGAAGATTTCATGAAGCCGAGTAAGATCGAAGTCTTGCAAAGACGACGCAGTGAGACCAATAGCAAGAAAGGTAAAGAAGGAGATGAAGGCGATGAAGACAGAGATGATGATGATGAATTAGAGGAATTAGAGGAAGTAGAAGAAGTAGAAGACGTAGAAGACGTAGTAGAAGAAGAAGTAGTAGCAGTTGAAGAAGTAGAGACAGAAGAAGAAGACTCGTCGTCGTCTGCGCCTGAGGAAGGAGAGAAACGCGTCGCTGCGCATAGCTTCTGCGCGCCAACGGAAACATCAAAAGCTGCCGCTGAAGATATTAAATCGAAAAAGGTAGCGTTTAAAGATATCTCAGATTTAAAAGATCTCATGGATGGCATACAAGTGCCGAAAAATGGTTTATGGAAAGCGGCGAGAGCGCCGCAGCTCATGGTGCATACGCTTCCTTTTGCCGAAAAGGCGTTTGGGAAGGATCTCGCAGAGAATTTAGAATTAGATGGGTGCATTCCCAATATCGATTTCATGAGAAGAGGCAAAACGTGTGCAGTCGTTGGTAACGGTGGCGTGAATCTTAAAGATTCAAATCAAGGCTACGGCATTGATGGTGCCGATATAGTCATTCGTTTCAACGATGGACCTACTGTAGGGTTTGAAAAATACGTTGGACGAAAAACGACGTTTCGATTAATCAATAACCAATGGTCGAGACACGTAGCAGAGAAAGGACCGAAAGGACCATGGGCCGAAAGTGAAGCTTTGTTATTATTTGGAAGTGGCGCAAAGCGCTCGTTTCGAAACGTATGTAAGAAGTCGACTTCACCGATTTTGTTCATGGATCCAACTTTAAGTCTTCGTGCGAGAGAATTATATCGCAGAGTATACGCGCGACTCTCAGGAGCGAATTTGGTCAGCGCCGAAGGCCGAAATGCCCCTCCAAGCGGGATTGAGGGATTACTTTTGGCGTTCGCCGTATGTGATAGCGTTAGAGTGTACGGATTTCACACAGATATTCCACATCACGCGGTTCATACTGTACCGTATCATTATCACGATAAAGTTACTGGCGCCGACGATGCGCATTCGTTTAATTACCAAGGAATGTTTTTACAGACTTTAGAAAAAATGGATGTTGGGTTGACGATATGCTCAAGATATAAACATCAAGAAACGCCGAGAGAATGCACTACTTAGTATATATGTAGGATGCTTTATTGACATATGAACAATTCTATTTTGCCGCCGCAGAAGCGCGTTCGCGAGCTTTTTGATATTTCTTCCCTTGACCGCCTTTCGATTGTTTCACGTGTTTCGGTTTCTTGATTTGCTTTTTCCATAAATCGTCACCGTTTCTATAATCTTCCCCATTACCTTTCCTTTGCTGCGAAGGCTTCTTCGCAAAGGCAGAAGAAGACGGCGCTTTATCGTCGTCGTTTTCTTTCACACGAACTTTCCCAGCCGTGGATGGATTCTCTTCCCATCCAAGTTCAAATTCAAACTCTTCTTCGGATATTTTACCCTTCTTCCATTTTTTAAGCGCTCTATAGTCATCTTCTAATTCGTCTAATTCCTCGCGCGTTTCTATTTGACGACGTTTGTGCGCAGTAAGTTTCTTTTCAGGCTTTTTGCTGCTTTCATTATTCTTTTTCAGTTTCGGCACATCTTTCTTCTTGTTAGGATTCGCTTCTTCTTCATCTTCTCTCGCTAATTTCTCTGCTCTCTCTTTTTCGAGTTGAATCTGTCGTTGTTTTTCTCTTTGATGGTCCAAAAACGGTATTTCATCGATGTCAACATCGACGCATTCTTCGAAACCCTCGAGCGTATTCTTCGCCGCTTTCCGAATCTCTTTCATCTTTGGCAATCGCAAAAGTCCCATAGCGTTTGCGAGTTTCGCTAAATGCAACTCTTTCAAGCGGAATATGAATCTGCAATGATGCTCTTTGTATCCTCGAATGTACGAAACAAACGCACGAACCCCTTTTTCCATTGCTTCGCGGTCGCATTTCGATAGCGATCGAAGAGTTTCGTAGACTTCTTTCGCCCCATTCCTGTCTTCTTCTATGACACTATTCAATTCATCTTCGTCATCTTTATCATCATCATTATTATCACCATCAGCTGCTCTACTGTTTCCTTCCTTTTGCAAATGAACACCTCTGATTTTTAAAAACGCGACGTATGAGCTTTCCTGGCGCGTCAATAGCGCTAAAGCGCTTCCTTTAGCACCCATCCGCGCAGTTCTCCCAACTCTATGCGTAAATGCGGACGGGTCTTGAGGCATATCGAATTGAATGATCCAATCAACGCCTGGAATATCTAAACCTCTCGCAGCAACGTCAGTTGTAAGTAAAATCGATGAGTCTATGTTGTTTTCTTCCTCGTTATTTTCTGCAAAAGTTTCCAAAGTTTGTTCTCGCTGCGTTTGCTTCATTTTGCCATGCAAAGCATAGATTTCCATTCTATTCTTATTCTTTTTTGTCTGGTAATTATTACTATTATTGTTATTCTGTTGGTGTTTTTGGTTCTTCTTCTTCGTATCGTTGTTATTTATTTCGAGGAGTTCCGCTAACGCTTTGTGATAATAATCGACGCTCGCGCAGGTGAGAAAATAGACTATAATTTTCCTCCCCTTTTTAGCCTTTAAAAATTCCGCTAATCGAAATATTTTCGCATCTACGCTCTCGCAAATCCTATACGTTAACTCTAATTGTGTCGGTAATTTACTTCCATTGTTATTGCCAGCTGATTTCTTCCCCCCGTTGTTGTTTTTATCACCTTCTTCGTTATTATTAGTATTAATTAAATTATTGTTTGCCGCGGACGCTCGGACTGTTACTCTCACTGGATTTCTTAAACCGGCTCGAGCTAATTCCTCCAACTCCTCAGTTTGCGTAGCCGAAAACAACCCAGTCCTTCTTTGCTTCGGTAACTTTTGAATAATCGCATTCAAGGTCTGCTGAAACCCCATCCCGAGCACTCGATCCGCTTCGTCCAAGACTAACAACTCGCATCTCTTCGCGTCCAAGTCCTTCGCCTTTTGTAAGACGTCCAACATCCGCCCCGGCGTTCCAATCAAGCAAACAGAGCCGAACTCAGTGAACTTCCTTAAATCATCCTGTACTGTATTATTCCCCCCTCCCACTAACAACATAGGCTCTAAACTCGGCTGAAACGATTCGCCCGATAAACTCGTTAAGAACGCCTTTGCGACGTCCTTTATTTGTTTCGCGAGCTCCCTCGTCGGCGCTACTACGACCGCCCCAACCGAGTGCTTCTTGAACCTTCGCTCGCGATTCGCTCGCGAAAGAATCTCAATCATTGGTACGATGAACGCGATTGTTTTCCCGGACCCAGTGCATGCCTCGACCGAGCAATCTTTGTTCTGCATCAATAACTGAATGACGGCGGCCTGTACCGGCGTCGTGTTTTGGAAACCGAAATAATCAGAGAGAACTTTAATGGTCTCCGAGCGTAAAGAAGGCTGCAAAGAAGAAAACGGAGGGCCCTCGGCTCGATCAGATCTTGGAAGTAGCGCATTTTTTTGTTCGCGCATTTTTGCGATTGTTATTTGTCGTCAAAGTCGTCAAAGTCGTGGTTATATGTAGCGCATTTTTCTTTTCCTCTTTTCTTTCCTCTTTCCTCTTTCCAACGCAGCGGTTTCATCAACGCGGTCTTCGTCTTCGAAGATTTTTGAAGTTAGTAACAAGGCAGGGGAGGGAAAAGAACAGCTCTGAAAGAGAGGAGCCAATACTGTTTCTGTGATTCGAACTTTACGTTTTATTCATGAAAAGAGCAGCAGGGAACGGTTTATACGCGCTCGCGCTCCTACGTGCTACATACTACGCGCTACATACTACGTGCTACATACTACTCAGAAGCGGATGCTGGAGCGCGTGTTCTTTTAGTGAACGCTACTTTCGAACGAACACTGTTTCTTCTGCTACGTTCTCTCTCGGCGAAGGTAAGGACGAGGGCTAAACTCAAACCTAAGAAGTCGATTTGTACGGCTCGAATGAATGAGATTTCACCGACGCGCCAGGAAGTGAACAAAGCAAACGTTATTAAACTTCCTCGTAATACCCACGTCGCGTGATGAGCGCCTGGTATCTGCCCTAACCATAAACGAAACGACTTCGAGCGCAAGCGCAAGTACGTAGCCGCGACGCCTCGAGCTAAACAGTCGCCTAGCGTAAGAGTCTGAGGTATTAACGACAATCCAGTAAACGCTACGAACGCTACGACGCCGCCTTTTCTATATACGCACAACCCCATCCAAGTAATAGCGTCCATTTCCTCAGGCGCTCTCGCGCCCGCTCTGGAAAGCGATGAGTTCACTCCGAGCAAATCGTAAGTCTCTGGCGCCGAAAAAATTGCGTACGCGGCATAGAATAACATCAACACCGACGTCGCGTCGTGGATCTCGCGCTTGATCGGTATAACCATCATAACCGGCTCTTTCAAGGGAATAAATTGTAACATGAACACGTGTAAAGTAAGCGCGGCTATGACGTTATAAATCGATCTCCCGCGTCTCCCAAACAGTTTCCTTACGTTCTTAACCTTACACAGAGAATGTGGTAGGACGAACATTAAAGCGGTTGGAACGTTCTGTCGAAAGAAGTTAACAATGTTCTTTGATTTCTCGTTGCTTGGATATCCCTTTGCCGCGCAGAACTTCTGCGTGATTGGTATTCGCTCGCCTAAGTGCGATATCCACGCGATCGTTGATAGTAAGATCCAAAGCGTGTAAAAACTAGCGCCATAGGCGAAGAAGTGATCGATATAGACCTGAAACTGCGTTTTCTTCGTCATCGAGAACTTAATTACGTTTTGTGAAGTATATGCGTATTTTTGTAACGCATATGAATAAAATGTAAAACGTAAAAGTTCTCTATCAATAACGTATCTGCAACGACGAAATGAGTCGTCGATGTCTTAAAATCAATACTTATTATGTGCGCTATGAGTCCGGAAAACTTCCAGGCGTTGATAGATAGCCGGTTGAAGGTGAGGAGTCTCGTCTTAATGGAGATCCAATAACTTATTCAAGGTGACTTTTTCAATGCTGAATAAGTTGTTGTTCGATGTTTTACAAACCAACATTTTCATCGAAGCCTAAGGATAAATTGAGATTTTGCACGGCGGCACCACTCGCACCTTTACCGAGATTATCTAATCGAGCGATTAGTAAACAAGTGCGCTTTTTGTCATTCGCGAAAACGGAAAGTTCGAGAGCGTTGGAATCTCTTAAGCCGTCCGCGCGTAAGAACGCGCCTCGTTCTAAATCATCCGTTTTGTTATACTCTCTGACAGTGACGAACTGTGAATTCTTATATCTTTCGTGTAAGCATTTGTACAAATCTTCCCCTTTATCAATACCGTTTAATTGGTCGTAAAATAAAGGAACGGAAACGATCATGCCTTGCGCGAACGAGCCGACGGCAGGTTGAAAAATCGGTTCCGAATCTAAACCGGCGTACTTTCTCATTTCTGGAATATGCTTATGATTTAAGTTAAACCCATAGGCACCATACGGTTCAGCTCCTGGAGTTTCGTAAATAGCAATGAGCTGTTTTCCTCCTCCAGTATATCCACTCACTGCATTCACGGTCATTTTAGTTTGTTTCGGTAAAATGTTCGCGTCGACCAATGGTCTTATTAAGGCTATGAATCCGGTCGGGTAGCACCCTGGGTTTGAAATCCTTTTCGCTTTTCGCACTTTCTCGCGTTGTTCTTTAGAAATCTCTGGGAATCCGTATACCCAATCATCGTTCGTTCGATACGCAGTCGATGCGTCGATGATTATGACTTTCTCGTTCGTAACTAACTTCACGGCTTCGATAGCCGCGTCATCCGGTAAGCACAAAATCGCGCAATCGCACTCGTTCAACGCTCGTTCTCGCGCTTTCTCGTCTTTCCTTAATTCATCCGGTAATTGAATTAATTCAATATCCGTCCTTTTTTCGAGTCTCTCGCGTACTTGTAACCCAGTCGTCCCAGCTTCGCCATCGATGAAGACCTTCTTTTTCTCGTCTCCAATCCTTGAAGCATAGGTCATGAATTTAAAAGAAGAGGAACTAAACAACTGTGTCGATCTTTCACGACGATCTCGCACTCGTCTTAATCCATTAAGATCACTACCACTGCTACTACAACAACAACTACTACTACTACTACTGCTACTTTGTTCATGTTTCTCTTTCCGTCCTCCTCTGTGAACTCTAGCAGCAGTAGTTACTGCACTGATGGAATGGAAACTTTTCATCGTTAACATCATATATAGTTTTCTTTAATTTATCTACTATTTATTCAAATACTGTAAGTAAATAAATAAATAAATGTAAATATATATATCTATCTATCGAAAGCGCTTCGTTCTTAATCGATCGATCGATGTATACAATCGAAGTAGAAGAATGTGTTTATTATGAAACAAAAATGCCCTATTTTGCCTATTAAATTGAAAACAAAACCCTAAATTGGTAGAAGGAAAGAAAGAAGAAAAAAAAGATCGTCGCGTGAGAAATAAAATAGTAAACATTTTTTACATACATATAGAATTCTGTGTTTAGATATACACGTAGAAATAGACATACTGCTGCTATTACTACTGCTGCTATCGCTCGTTCTTAATCAGATTTCTGTTTCGTTGCATAAAAAGCGAGAAGACGAAAGAGAAGGATTTTGTTGAATTCGTTTTCGTGTGTTTGATTATTCGTGTGATTGTAGAAATACTAAATAGTACTAAATCATAATCATAATCATAATCAGAATATAAATAATACTATAAATAATGTGGCAGCCACAACAAGAGGGCGTGGAGCAAATCGCAGAACTTCTTAGGGAATACACAAAACCTAACTGTGATCAAAAGTTGATGTTCAAGAAGTTACAGGAGTGTTCTCAGTTCCCAGATTTTAACTCGTACTTAGCACTGATTTTGACTAAAGACGGGTTAAATTTTGATGACGTGATAAGGCAAACGGCTGGATTGATCTTGAAGAATAACTTGAAAACGACATGGCAGTTTCAAGAGGAACCGCACGAGAGTTATATTAGAGAACAGTTAATGGATGCGATGATACATAAATCGAGGATTGTTAGGAAAGTCGTCGGGACTTCGTTAGCGATTTGTATTAGACAAAAGGGATGGCAATCGTTTCCACAGTTATGGCCTATGATTCAGGATAATTTAGATATACAGAAAAATGATGCGAATGCGTTAGATGGAGCTTTGGATGCATTGTATAAGATATGCGAGGAAACGAATGGGTACTTAGAAGCGGACGTCACACAGGCGAATCAAGTCGGATTACCTGAGTGTCCAGCGAGTTTGGTTATTCCGAGAACGTTGCAATTATTTGGGCATCCGGATGGGAAAGTGAGGCAATCGGCGATTGCTATCTTGAACATGATCGCTCCTTCTTGGCCTCGAGAGAAGCGTGATTTGTTAGATGACTATCTCAGAGGTTTATTCGCTCTAGCGCACGACCCCGATGATACGGCGAGGAAATACGTATGCCAAGGTTTAGTACAATTGCTTCACATTGCGCCAGAAAAGATGACACCGAACCTTCGAGAGATCATTACTTTCATGTTAGAGAGACAAACGGATCCTGATCCAGATGTTGCAGTCGAATCGTGCGAGTTTTGGGCAGCGTTCGTCGAAGCCGATTTGGAACCGGAATCTGTGAATATTTTGAGAGAGTTTACGCCGCAATTAATACCAGTGTTATTGACGAACATGGCGTACGACGAAGACGACGAAGAAGTGATTCAGGCCGAAGAGGATGAATTAAATGCGGATAGACCAGACAGAGATCAAGATATTAAACCGACGTTTCGATCTCAAAAAGATAAGTCTTTCGGCGACGACGGCGGCGCGGGGAAAAACGATAATGATGACGATGATCACGACGATGACGGTGATGATGATGATTGGGGAACGTGGAATTTGCGGAAATCATCCGCTAGCGGATTAGATACGCTTTCTTTACATTTTGGCGACGATCTTTTGCAAATTATGCTTCCAATTGTTGAACAACGCTTAGCTGACCAAAATTGGAGAATCCGTGAGTCGGCAATTTTAGCTTTGGGTGCCGTTGCAGAGGGATGTACCAACGGTCTCGCTCAATACCTCCCACAATTATGCGGGTTTCTGTACCCAATGTTGGATGATTCGAGGCCATTAGTACGAGCGACGACGTGTTGGACGTTATCGAGATTTTCTCCTTGGTTGTGTCGATCCGCTATGTCTCCCGATCATCCAAACGCAGTTCCTGGGACGACCGTAGAAGCGTCCGCAATTGGTGTGCAGCAGTTACAATCAGTTATTATGGGGATTTTGAATAAGGTTGTCGATCGAAATAAGAAAGTCCAAGCTTTGGCATGCGGCGCTTTGGCAAACTGCTTGCAAGAAGGTAAAGATTTGCTCGCGCCTTGGACGGAGCAGATCGTTCAAGCTTTAAGTATGGCGTTAGATAGGTATCAAAGAAAGAATCAAAGAAACTTGTACGACGCGTTGCAAACTATGGCAGAGTACATTGGTCCTTCGCTTACAGATCCAAAATATGCAGATGCGTTGCTTCCAAAAATGTTGGATAAGTGGAAAAACGCTCAAGAAGCGGACCCTGAATTGTACCATCTTTTAGAATGCATCTCGGCGGTTGTAGCTGGAACTGGTACTGGATGCATAAAGTACGCGCAGGACATTTTTGCAGCAGCTTCGCAACTTTGCACGACAGAGTTACAAAAGAAAGAAGCCGTGAAACGGAACGAACTTGCTCACGACGCGCACATACACGAACATCTCTTAGTCGGTCTCGACTTGCTTTCTGGTCTAGCTGAAGGCTTAGGTCCACAATGCGAACCGTTGTTAATGAACTCTCATACGAGAGAAATTTTGTTAGCAACATGTGCAGATGACACGCCTTCGGTGCGAAGGTCCGCTTTTGCGCTTTTGGGCGATACTTCAAAGGCGTGTCCGCAACACGTTAGCCCGTCTTTGAAAGAGTTTCTTGAAATTGCGAGACAAAATCTCGCACCAGAAATGATCACCGCGGCAACGGTTTCGTGCTGTAACAACGCCTGCTGGGCAGCTGGAGAATTAGCTATTCGTTGTGAACCGACTGCCTTGTTGCCGCACGTGCGGGCATTTGCGGAATCGTTAGCTGGAATACTCGAGATGAGAATGGTGAATCGAAGTTTAGGCGAAAATGCAGCAATAACGCTTGGCAGAGTCTCGATGCAATGCCCGGAAGAAATTGCATCGGCTTTGCAAACTATTGCCTCAACCTGGTGCGTTGCATTGCGAAGATTACGCGATGGTGTCGAGAAAGAGCACGCGTTTAAAGGTTTATGTGCGTTGATTAAAGTAAATCCAAACGGAGGTGTGGCGAGTTTGAAGGAAATCTGCGAAGCAATCGCGTCTTGGCGACAATGTAGAAGTCAAGAGGTTTCGTCGTCCATGCGTGATGTCTTGCAAGGGTACAAAAATCACATCGGCGAAGCACAATGGGCGCAACTCGAGCGAATGCTCGAACCGGCAGTAGCTCAAAAGCTTAAGCGGGATTATAATCTATAAATAAATTTATTATCATTAAAAATACATATTATTTTATTAAATACAAAACAACGAGAAAGATCATAACGCCAAGTTACTCCA
>Ga0302126_10000273_pt1 | contig 35639 bp, 28 predicted proteins | sample CB4_20m_MG_FD_203108 | JGI IMG/M metagenome (GOLD analysis project Ga0302126, IMG submission 203108) | Marine microbial communities from Western Arctic Ocean, Canada - CB4_20m | ecosystem: Environmental > Aquatic > Marine > Oceanic | place: Canada: Western Arctic Ocean | collected 2017-09-24 | reverse complement strand
ATTTCCCAGAAAGTAGAACATGCGCTTCGAAGATATCCGGATGATCGACGATGAACTTCCACAACGGACTCGGCCCGAGCTTCAATCGCTCGACATTAGCAACGAGTTCTTCTTGTTCTTTCTTCTTCTTGCGCTTTTGCACTCCCGATGGTTTCTTCTTCTTCTTTTGCGCGTTATTAAGGAAACCTGATTTCATTTTTTAACGAACTGATTTTATGTGGACAGTCACAGTAAGGTGTGTATTTCAAATATTTATATTTCAAATGTTTACTTAGGTAAGAATTGCTCAAACGCTTCGAAACCTGGACATTTGTTCTTCACTGCGTATGTGAGACAGTCGATGTGGTTCTTTTCGTGATCTTGTTGACAAACCCACTCGTTCCAAGGTATGTTCTTCGAGCGTAAGTATTCGAGGCAGTCGAGGTGGCCGTTTCTGGCTGCAATTACGCACGCACCAGCATGTACCTCGCATCCGTTCTCGACGCAGTACTTTAACATTTCGAGATTACCGTTGGATGCTGCCTCACCACTCGTATGATAATTCCAAGCACACTCCTTCTCTTCACGAACCCATCGGAGTAATTTGAGATCGTTCGTTAAAGCGACTGATGTGCTGAAATATTCCTTGGTCATCGTAGTTACCTCCCCGCCTAATAAATGTACCCTCGTACCCCATGGATATCCTTCCCAAGCCATCTCCAAGGTAGATATCGAAGAGAACTCATGAACTAAAAACGTCTTTTCCAATTTAATCTTCGCTCTTATAACCGCGTCACGACTCTCTATACAAACTTCATTATAAAATATTTTAATATCCGACCCGTTCAAGTTCCCAGATTTCAAAACGTGCGCCTCGACTATATCCGGACGATCGATGATAAACTTCAAGAAAGGATTCGGCCCGAGCTTCGCCCTCACAACCGCCCTACGACTCGCTCGACGTGACCCATAAAACAGTTCAATACCTGATCCGTTCCATTTCCCAGATCTCAAAACCTCGGATTTGAAAATATCCGCGCGATCGACGATGTACTTCCAACAAAGGCGTCCGCTCGAGCTTCAATCGATCGATTGCAACTCTCGCTCCTCTTTTCTGTGCTCAGAACGAACCAAAGCGAAACGAGTCGCGACGGAGTACATTAATTGCGACGACCAAGAAATTCCATTTAAAAAAGCGAGCGTTTTTTTCATCACTTCTTCTTTTCCTCTCTTTCTTCATTTCTCTCGCTTGCATGAATCAATCCATTAATCAATCAAATCAATCAATCGATCAAAACGATCGAACGTAATCATAATCAGCGCATAAAACAAAAAAAAGGAAGAAGAAGAAAGAAGAAGAAGAAGAAATGGTGCTCCCAATAAAGGGTTCATCGAACCCGGCATGGGCCGAACGAAACCGAACGAATCGAACGATACAGAACAAACAGTCAAATGGAAACGTGAAACGATACAGGGCCGGGAAAGTGGCTTCTTGGGTGAACGAGGAATCGAGAAGCTCATCGAGTGAAGAGGACGATGAAAGGAAGAGCGACGACGTCGTCGTTCGTAATGATGATGATGATGATGATGACGTGGGCACGGAATCTTCCAGTGACGATGAAAGCGAAGGAGAAGACGAGGAAGAAAGTGAAGACGAGGATGCGAGAGATTTGAGGAGAGAGATTTTGAGGAAGAAGATGGTCGAGAAGATGAAGACGATGAATGCTGGATCGGATGATGTCGTTGCTACGAAGAAGAATGCAGTTGAGGATAATAATAGTAGTAGCTCTTCGGAGTACGAGACCGATACAGATGATGATGATAGCGATGAAGACGATAGCGATGAAGACGATAGCGAAGGAAACGGGCCGAAGTTGTTCAAGCCAGTTTTTGTTTCAAAGGCGAAACGTGAAGCGAATATGAAAGCTGATGATGTCGCAGTAAGTGTTTTAGATAGAAAGAAAGACGATAACGATGATGACGACAACGACGACGACGACGATGCCTCCGCTCGAAGAATTAAGAAAGAAAACGCAAAATTAGCAGTGCAGAAGGAAATTACTTTAGAGTATCAGAAAGAACTCGCTGAAAAAGATTACGTTGGCGATGAAGTGGATACGGATTCGGACGATGAAACCGAGGCGAACGCGAGAGAGAATTACGAGAGTTGGAAAGTTAGAGAGTTTAAAAGAATCGTCCGCGATCGATGTAAACAACGCATAGAAGTCGGAGAGGAAGAAGAACGCGAGCGCATTAAGAACATGACAGAGGAAGAGAGAGAATTAGAAGCCGCGAAAGCAGCCGCGTTGAAGAAAGAACGGGAAGGAACGAAAGAAAAGACAAAGATGAGATTTATGCAAAAGTATTATCACAAAGGCGCGTTTTTCCAAGAAGCCGGCGACGACGCGTTTACGACGACTGAAAAGGCTGAAATATTTACGTCGAGAGATTTTAACGAAGCTACGGCTTCAGAAAAAGGTGTCGATAGACAAAACGTTCCAGAGGCTATGAAATTGAGACATGGACAATTCGGTAGAGCTGGACGATCAAAGTGGACACATCTTGCAAACGAAGATACCACGTTCGTTAATACTGAAGACGCGCGTTTGAGAAACGCGACAGAAGCTTTAGCGGCGACGAAGAATTTTTCAGAATTCGCTTTAGCAGGTCAACAAAAAAGAGAGGATGGTGGTGGTGGTAGTAATAGAGATGCTAATTCTACCGAAATCAGTAATGACTATAATAATAATAATAATAATAATAATAAGACTAGTAAGAAGAGTTTCAACAATCGTCTTACTGTGGATAAAACGGTCGAGCGTTTACAGGACGAGAAACGTGCCGGCATGAAGAAGTCTAGTAGATAAACATAGTACAGCAGTAGAGAAGTTTGTAGATATAGATATAGGAGATTACTAGTAGTAGTAGTACATGTATGATTTTTATGAGTAGTTAGTAGTGTATTTTATACAATGTATAAACGCGTCTCTTCTGTGCGTCTTGTGTCTGTAATAATTAAGTAAAAATAAAAGAGTGCGAGAGAAAGGTTTTCTTCTCTCTCACGCGCTCTCGCGGTTGTTTTTGATTTCTTTATATCTCGAGTCGGTTTGGGTTCTGTTTCTGTCTCTCACTGCTGTGTGCTACTATATGATAATATTATATACAAATACGTATATAATTATCGTCTGTAGGCACCAGAGAATTCGCCCAAGTTGTCACGCATCGCGTTCTTCGCAATTTCTTGCAAAGCCGCGGAGTACACGACTAAACGTTCGTGTTCGTTCCAGCTGTTATGCCAGTCCGCCTCGATGGAGTCTCTTTTTTGCAACAATTCCAACGAAGTCGCTCTGGCTTGGTCCGCCGCCGCTCTCGTCTCGCTCATGACTTGCATCAAAGCCTTCACGGCCGCTTGAGTATGTCTCGGGTTCTCGATAACCTTCTTATGCGCAGCCGCGGCTTTCTCTTCAGCAGCTTCGGCTTTCTTCACATCCTCCAAAGCGTGGTTGTACGCTTTCGCGGCTTCTTTCTTTTGAGCATCCTTGGTCTTCATTTCCAACTCGGTCGCTTTCAAGTCAACCTTGGCTTGCTCGGCCGCGGCGATCTTGTCTTGCGCATCTTTGATTGGGTCGATTTCTTGAACCGGCGCCGGTTGCGCTTCTTCTTCAACCTTTTTCTTCGATGACTTTTTGGATTTCTTTGATGTTGCAGGAGTTTCGGCTTCGCCCTCTTCTGGCACGGCTTCAGCTTCTTCTTCTGGCACGACGGCTTCTTCCTCCTCTGGCACGGCTTCTGTTGCTTCTTCTTCCGCAGCAGCGTTCGCTTCTTCGGTCATTTCCTCAGCCGCGGCGGCTTCTTCTTCCGCGACTGGCATAGTTTCCTCCTCCGGCATAGTTTCCTCAACAGCTTCTGCTTCCGGTTCCTCCGTCTTTGCAATCTTCTTAGAATGCTTCTTTGACTTTGGAGTTTCTTCTTCCTCGACCGCGGCAGCTTCTTCCTCGACCGCGGCAGCTGCTTCCTCTTCGACCGGAGCGGGATCAGCCTTCTTTGAGTGATGATGCTTTGATGACTCCTTTGGCGGTTTCTGTCATTATTGGTATTGTTATTATTATTATTACAGCGTAAAGTAAGAACACATACGTGGTTAGTGATTTGAAGGAGTGAGTACATACATTCGAGAACTCGCTAGCGAGCGAGCGACTGGCGCAAACAACAAACGCGAAGATTGCGCTCCAACAGACGCGAACGATCACAAAAAACAAAAGAATTCATAAACATAAAAAATCACGCACCTCATCACCGACGAGCGTTTGCATGTACCCTCTCAACTGCTTAATCTCCTCCTTCATCTCCTCCGGCGTCAATTCATCGACATCGGTCGGTTCATCGTTCTCCTCGACTTCCTTACTTTCGCTTTTCGCTTTCATCTTCTTCGAAGATTTCTTCCCCGCGGCTTTTTCAACAATCGCAACGTTGGACGATTCCGATCCATTCGTCTTCGATGCTCCTAATCTCGGCTTAGAACCGAGCATGACCTGAGAGGACGCAGAGGATAGCTTATATTCCGCCGCGGATCTACCGGCGACAAAGGATCCAGAGCACGCGAGTGCGACAACACCTAGGCCATAGATAACCTTCTTCATCGAAAACGAGTTCGTGGTGTTTTGCTGCGACTGTTTTTGTTCTTGATTTGGATCTTGCGCGAGTAATCGCGCGTGTTCGTTGTTTTGGTAGACCGGTTGCGTGTTCATGTTTAAAGCCGTGAGTGCGCGTTGTTGTTGTCGTTGAGTGTTCGTTTATTGGTGTTGTTTGTTTTAGATGCGTACGTTTATGTTACGTGTGTATGCGCGTGATAAACTTTTATGATGAATGCGTGTTTTGCAACGCGCCTCTTTTGGGGAGGGGCTTATTTCAATTTAGGGTTTCAAATTGAGCGTTTTTTGTGGCTACTTAAAATATTCCGATATTTTGAATGAGACGAGAGAGAGAGAGAGACGACCGAGATCGAGAAGTAATCGACGAAAGGACGTATGGGTTCTATTTTCTTTCGTCCAATCGATTTGTCGCATGTTCTCATCCAATACTGACGAGCGCAAGATCAGGGGCCAGATTTCATACCGCGGCATGTGCCTTCCAGATCACAGAGAGAGAGGGATTTAATTAAGTGTTCTTAGTTTCTTAAGCGTGTTACGAGGAATCACACAAAACGGGCGGCGCGCGCGTTTGTCGTGCACCGCGTCTCACGCGTGTACGCGTGAACAGTTGTAGTGCCTCTTTCGTGAGCACACTCTTCTTCTTCTTCCTTCTTCTTCCTTCTTCTTCATCAAGTTCTTCTTCTTCGGAAAGTTTCTTCCGAAAATCGAAAAAAGGTAACAACAGCACTCTTTTAAGACGCCGCTTTATCAAACAATTACAAAGAGAGATACGATTGGACGACGGCATTAATTAAACACACACACACACACACACGCACACGCAAGGAGAGAGAGAGAGAGCTAGAGAGAGATCGTTCGATTCTTGTGCGTGCGCTGCGTACTCTCGAGTGTAAAAGTGTATCGTTTAAGAAAAGCTTCGCTCTGAAAAAATTCCATATCGAGATATAAATAATTGATTGGATAACGTAGTGTAACGAGCAGTGTTTTGTGTGCTACGTACATATAGATATATATATATATATATACAATAAAAATGCTTACGAAACGATTACCGAGTTTCTGTGAACGAGCGACGACGTCGAAATCGTGCGATTGCGATGACGATACAAAGGATTTAGATTTAGTTAATCGGTATCGTTCGGATGATAAATCTTCTGATGGTGACGATGTCGATGACGAGAAGATTGAATCGAGCAAAGGGAATATTAAGAAGAAGAAGAACAAGATTAACGACGAGTCATCGTTGATACTGAACCAATTAACGAATCAATTGATACGATCGTTAAGACCGTCGAAGCAATCAGAGTTAAGACGAAGGAAAGTGTTTAAACGGGTTCAGGGGTTTATTTTAGAGTGCTTCGGTTCCGAGCGCGTTTTAGTATCCGCGTTTGGTTCCGTTCCGTTCGGAACTTACTTACCGGACGGCGATATTGATATGTGCGTCTTGGGCGATTACGATGTTCTAGATTCGAAGCATTGGGCGGAGCAATTGAGCGCTTTCATTGCAAGAAAGAGTAGAGAAGAAAAGAAGGAGAAGATGTCAAAGACAAAGAAGAAGATTAGTACTATTGATGATGACGAAAATGATGACGAATATTTAGACGTGAATGATATCGTAATCATAAACGCAAACGTGAAACTTTTGAAATGCGTCGTCGATGGTATAGTCGTCGATGTTTCCGTGAACCAGTTCGGTGGTCTTTCGACTTTGGCTTTTTTAGAAGAAGTGAACTCGAAAATTGGAAAGAACGATTTGTTCAAAAGGAGCGTTATTTTAGTCAAAGCGTGGGCATATTACGAGAGCAGGGTTCTAGGCGCGCAATACGCCTTGTTATCGACGTATGCTTTGAAAACGCTAATCATTTGCGCCATCCGGAAGAAACAACAAAGTGATACTACCACTATTACTAATAATAAAAGAACTTCCTTTGAAACGCCTTTGGATATTCTCAGAGCTTTTTTTGAATACGTTTCAGAGTTCCCATGGGAAACGCACGCCGTGACAATATTTGGGGACGTTCCGATCCAAAAACTTCATTCCTCTTCTTCGTATGAAATATCCGCTCGCGATGTCATTAATAAACAACGACGACAACAAAAACAACAACAAAAACAACAACAGCAACGAAACAATACTAAAGAAAATGATTTAGACGATGATTTCGTGGATGCAACATTGAAGAGATATGGACCGGATTCGCGCCCGGATACGAAAAAGCAACAACAACAACAACATTTGATGAGACGAAGGAGCATTGGCGCGAGACATTTACACATCTTAGATCCTTTATGTGATACGAATAACTTGGGTAGATCAGTATCGCTTGGGAATTTCGCGCGAATTCGAGCCGCGTTTCGTTTAGGCGCGGAAAGATTGAAGCGCTTGGAGTTTGAGACGTTGCCAGAGAACATCAACCGCGGCTTTGAGTATTTCTTCAAAGTCGCGTTGGCAAATCGAGGCGGGAAACTTGCAAGTTTTGTTGGCGATGATAACGATCAAATGAGCGCACAGAAGATGATAATTACCACCGGTGTAACGAGTCCGCAAACATTAACTCCAACGAAACAACGACATTCAAGAAATTCGTCACTCGTCGGAAGTCTATCACAGTTTCATTCGCACAGCGTCGCCGATGATCTTTGTTTATTGAACCGAACACCACAAAAGAAAGACAATACTGATGTGGGAGATAATGATATTAACAGTGAAAAGAACAATGCAGAAAAGATTCGATTAATGCTCGACGATGAAGAGAAAGATGCGCACGGGAAGCGTGGATTGTTTTGGGGAAGATGGGATTCGGCTCGACCGCCTTCTGATTTATCTACTGCGGCTGCGGCGAAAGAGGAAAAAGAAGAAGAAGAAAAAAATGAAATTTTGATGAAATTTTCGAAATCGGATACTTCTTCACCAGCTGCTTCACCACCGAGATCGGACTCTGGCGATGCTTCGGATTCATCGGTCGAGTATGACGATACGAAATCTACAATTTCTTACGCGAGCCAAAGCCAAAGCTCTTCAGCGACAACAACGACTTCCTCTCAAACAACGCCGCATTCACCCCTATCGCCGTTGGATAAATATCAATCATCAACGTTCAAGGAAGCAACTCCGCAGGTTGAAGAGTCTAAAGACATCATCACTGGATGTTTGGAAACGATCCACGCGCATTTGAACTTTGGTATTGAAATGCAAAGGATAGCCATTGAGAAGCAAAACGCTGCGACCATTAGCGCAATGGTCACGAACAGTGCGACAATATCTCAGCCTCAGCATCCGCCACCACCGTCTTCATCGACACCAGCACGTGACTGTGTTCGATTTATTCCTCCTTTGCCTCCATCAGCGCATGCTCAGCAGCAGCAACAACAACATCATGATATTCCACCTACTACGATGAACTGGAAAAAAATTGCCACAAAATCGTCATCAGCGAATAGTACGCCAACGAGATTCGAGCATTTGCCTATGACGACGCAAGTGCCGCCATTACCGAGAACACCACCACCGATGCTTACGACTACTAGCACTTTTTTTTATAATCCGCAACAACAACAACAACAACAACAACAACAACAACAACAACATGAAGTATCGATGGTTGAAGCCGTGGCTTGGGTTGCGGTCGCCCGTGGTAGCGCCAATTTAAAGTCTCAAGACAAGGCGAATAATGATGATGTTTTAGAACTTGAGAAAGAATCATCTTCTGTACCAACATCGACTGCTAATGTTACTTGTAATCGATCAGCCGAGAAGGAAATTGAAAACAATATATCGCGTTCTAAATCAGATCCGCCTTTACAACAGGCAAAGTGGGGTCCGAATAAGCAGATTTGTCTCGATACGCTTCGTAAAGTCGCGGAAAAACAAATGCCAATACAAACTCAACTTCGATCGAGTAATTCTCCGCCATCATCAGTAGTTAGCAGCGAAGATCAAAGTAGCGGTAATAACGAAGAGGAAGGAATAACGTTTGATGAATCAGATGTATTATGTGCGGCTGAAATGGTAAAGATCTCGCTCAAAGGCACGTCGTATGAGAAAAAAGCAAAAGGGGCAAAAAAGACAAAAGGAGCAACGACGAAGAACAAACTAGAGTTGAAGGCTCCAGAAACCTCGTGCGAGAAGAGCTTCCCGAAATTCGGGGGTAGCAGCAGCAATACGGGCATTACCGCAAACAACAATAACGTAGCAGGCGGCGTTAAAAATTGGGCTTCTCTGCTATAACAAGAAAAGTCCACTCAAAGAAGAATAGAAGAATATACATATTTACTTATAATAATGAGCGCAGCAAAGCAAAAAAAGATTTAAATTTATCGAATGATTTTAGTGCAAACTTAATATTTGATGTACATAACATAAATATATAACAGAAGAAGTTTTATAAATCGTCTTGTTCCCAAACGCTTTTGTCAACTATTATCATTAAAACGCTACAGTTGTTTATTTAGGTATGTATTGTTCGTATAGCTCGTAGCCTGGACATTTGTTCTTCACTGCGTATGTGAGTACGTCGATGTGGTTGTGCTTGTGAGCGTATACACAAACTCGTTCGTCCCAAGGTATGTTCTTCGAGCGTAAGTATTCGAGACACTCGAGGCCGTATTCGGCGGCAACTGCGCAAGTATGTTCGTCAACTTCGCATCCGTTCTCGCAGCAGTACTTCAACATGTCGAGATTACCTTGTAATGCTGCCGTACCAGTCGTCCTATAATCCCACGCACATTCCTTTTCTTCACGAACCCATCTGAGTAATTTGAGATCGTTTGTTACAGCGACTTGCCAGCAGAAATATTCCTGGTTCGCCGTAAATTCGTTCCCGTCTGGGAAACGTCTCCTCTCACCCCATGGATATCCTTCCCATGCCAACTCCAACGTAGATATCGAAGATAACTCTGCAACTACAAACGTCTCTTCCAACTCAATCTTCGCCCTTATAACTGCTCTACGACTCGCTCTGCAGCATTCATAGAACATCTTAATATCACTATCGTTGAGATATCCAGAAAGTAAAACATGGGTTTCGAAGATATCTGGATAATCTGTGATTAACTTCCATAGATCAGTCGGACCAAGCTTCAATCGCTCGATTTCTTTTTGTTCTCGATCTTCTCTCTCTTGTAACTCTCTGTTTTGTTTTCTCTTTCGCGCACCAGTCAACGGTTTCGATTTCTTCATGGTGTTCACGATACTTTATTATGAGGTTTGGGATGAGAGAATGATGCATCAAGAGGTTTCATTTTTAAAACGAGAGAGTTCTATTGTTTAAGTATGAATTGCTCAAACGCTTCGAAACCTGGACATTTGTTTCGAACGGCGTATGTGAGACAGTCGATGTTGTTTTCTTCGTGAGCGCGTTTACAAACTCGTTCGTCCCAAGGACAGTTCTTCGAGCGTAAGTATTCGAGACACGCGAGGTGACCGAATTGGGCTGCAAGTGCGCACGTGCCTTCTTCTACTTCGCACCCGTTCTCGCAGCAGTACTTCAACATGTCGAGATTACCTTGTATTGCTGCTTGAGCACTCGTCTGATAATTCCAAGCACATTCCATCTCTTCTCGAACCCATCGGAGTAATTTGAGATCGTTTGTGTAAGCGACTCGATAGCAGAAACATTCCTGGTTCACCGTAAATTCGTTCCCGCTTGGGTTACGTATCGTCGCACCCCATGGATATCCTTCCCATGCCATCTCCAACGTAGATATCGAGGATAACTCTGAAACTACAAACGTCTCTTTCAACTCAATCTTCGCCCTTTTAACCGCTCTACGACTCGCTCTACAACATTCATAGAACATCTTAATATCACTTTCGTTGAGATATCCAGAGAGTAAAACATGTTTCTCGAAAATATCGGGATGATCGACGATGAACTTCCACAACTGACTCGGCCCGAGCTTCAATCGCTCAACACTCTCAACGATTTCTCTCTGATCGTTCTCTTCTTTTTCTTTCAGATCTCGCTTATGCTTCCTCTTTTGCGCGCCAGTCAACGGTTTCGATTTCTTCACGCTCATGATTTTAAATTGTTTTGTGCAGCAAAGAGCGAAAAAGTCAACGCGCGAAAATAATTAAAATCACAATTAATTAAATACTTCTTCCACGCGCGGCAAACACGACGACGACGACGACACAAAAAAAATCATGAGGACGAAAACAAATCCAACGAGAACGAATCTCATCTCAGAATTCGAACTTCACAGACGTTCGATCCTATCGTCCAGGACTATCGGTGAAGCTTGCGCGTTTGCCTGTTTCTCCGATTTTAATGTTTCTGATCAGAACAACGACGAGGTCGCTCGTTGGAGAAGAACGGGAATAGCGTGCGAAAAGGCGTTACGGTTTTTAGTGAACGATGAGCACGAGAGCGGGAAATATTTAGAGTTTGGGAACTTACGAGAGGTCGCGAGTGGTTGCGGTGCAGTGTGTTGCGATGATTGTTACGATAGAATCCATGAAATCGAACGCGGGGAAGATCAACCTCGTTCTGTTTCGATTTTAAGTGCTTTTGCTGCTGCTGATGATGACGAGGACGAAGTCGTCGACGGCGTTGAAATCGTTGGAACGATCGAAGACGACGAGAAGCTGAAGGAGAGGAAGAAAGTGGAGAAGAGGGAGAAGAAAAGCGTGTGGGATTTGACGATAGCGAATAGTGCGTTGCAGAAATGTCTTTCGGAGGCGTCGTTGCGATCGAAAGTACCGCCGGTGAAGTCTGCCAAGAAGACTCCCAAGAAGAAACACTTATCGCGGGCGAAGATCGTGACGACGACCAAAGCGCAATGGTTAATAAAGGAAGACGACGTACTCAAAGAGCTCGTACAATTGCAAGGCGTTAAGGATTGGTCCAATATCGCGAAAGAAATGAATTCAAGGAACGTAAATAGAGTGACGAGGAACGGCAAACAATGTCGAGAACGTTGGTCAAATCATCTAAACCCGACAATCTTGCGCGGTCCCTGGACGAACGAAGAAGAACAGCACTTAATAAAACTACATAAGTACCTGGGAAACAGATGGGCCGATATTGCGAAACAATTGCTCACGGGAAGAACCGAGAACGCCGTAAAAAATCATTTCATGTCAACGAAAAGAAGAAGAACCGACGCTCCCAAAGACGCGTCGAGAGACCTCTTCGTGTATGCGAAGCAAGTCTTCGAGAAAGGTCCAATCGGTCGCCCAAGAGCTAAGCGCATCACGTGCGACGACGAAACTAACGTCTCAAAATCGTGCCGCTCTCGCACTCCTCCTCCTCCTCCCTTCCGTTCGCCAATAACCGAAACCGAAACCGGACCGGTATCGACGAACGCGCCTTCGACGCCCGAGCGCTCGTTTCGAAATCCGCCGAAACGTCAATGGATCGAGCGTTGGCAACTAAACCGCGCTCTTTAAATCGATTTTCAGTCCTCCGTTACCTCAAGAAATTTGTATTTTATTTCACTACTCTCCGTTCATCACTTTTCGTTCTTCGGTTCACAAAGTTTTGTACTGACGATGTTTCCTTTTTTGTACCATGTCAATTATCAAGAGACATCAGATTTTAGACATTACTTTTTACAGATATACTATACAAAATATATCTGTACTATCCAAATCGTAACAGCTCTTCGGCCAGAGACCTATCGACGTAACACGCAATAGCTCAGATATTAATCAGTGTCACTGTTAAGCATACTTTAGGAGTTCAAAATATTCTCCATTCATTGATCTCAAAATCTTGCCCATCTGAACAAATTCACAAAACAGATCAAAACAAGCAATCATAGCGAGAGAGAGCTTCGGCCAGAGACCTATCGACGTAATACGTAATAGCTCAGATATTAATCAGTGTTACTGTTAAGCACGCGAGGCATCGCGGCTACTGCAGTACTCTCTGGCAATACTTTAGGAGTTCAAAATATTCTCGATTGATCTCAAAATCTTGCCCATCTGAACAAATTCACAAGACAGATCAAAACAAACAATCATAGCGCGAGAGAGAGAGAGAGAGAAAAAAAAATGTCGCGCAGAACCCAGGAATCGATCGCGCACTCAAAACACGCACGATCAGAACAGGAAGAAGAAGAAGAGGCCAGATCGGAGTACTTATCCGAGCTCTTAAAACTGGCCTCTGGCAGTAGCTCGCAACGAGTACAGAAAGAACCCGAAAAGCAGAAACTGGACCAAGGCAGACTCGAACGCAGGTTACTCGAATGCGCGCAAAAGCATTACAAGGCTTTCATCAAAGCCGATTTCGCGAAGGACGAGATTGAACAGAGATCGAGCGAGTTCGAGAGAACTTTAGTGCAATGCAAGAAAGACTTTGAGTTAATGAAGAAGCGAGTGCTCGAGTTCGCGAGTCAAGGCGAGCGCTGCGAGAGGCAGCGCGCGTTGTTGCTCGGGTTGAATGCGAAAGTTGGGGATTTGAATGATTTGCTCGAGATTCCAAAGGTACGAAATGATTTTTTTGCGCGTCGTCGGTGTTCTTTGTTGTTTTTGTTTTTGGAGAGTTCGGTGTGCGCGTGCGTGTGTATGCGTGTGCGTGTGTGTGTTGATGGATTCGTTTACTCGATGTGATCGATGGTTCGCGCGACCCGTTTTCGCTACGTTTGCGGGACACGCGTTATCTATCTATCTATATATATATATATTTGTTTACTGTATGAACTGACTCTTTAATGATAATAATGATTATAATGATAACGATAATAATAATGATAATGATATCATTTCAATAGGTACAAGAGCAATGCGGGCGTAACGGGAACTTCGATGAAGCTTTAGATTTAGAGCTCTACGTCGAGCGCTTGAGAGTGAGCTTGCCGGACGTTCCGGTAATTGATGATTTGAGGGAAGCTTCGCGTGCGAGTAATAAGAGAACGCTCGCGAAATTATTGAAAAGATTAGAGGATCAAATACAACTTCCAGAGTGTTTAAGGGTCGTTGGACATTTGAGGAGATCGAGATATTTCGATACGGAGACGAGTTTGAGGAGGGCGTTTTTGGCGAGGAGGGAGATATTCGTGAGAGATGCGTGCGAAGACGCATCGAGGTGGCTAGCGCCTTACGAAAGGGCGAAGAAGTTAACTGACGTACATCGCGTGCACGTTTTTGATGTCGTGACGCAATATAGAGCTATTTTTTCCGACGACGTCGACGATTCAGATGACGTAACGACGACGAGCAATAATAATAGTAACGTTAGTACAATAACAGTAACGGCGAACGAGTCAATGGTTTTGTTATCTGCTTGGGCTTCGCAACGCGCGGAGTCCTATAGATCTGCTTTGGACGAATCTTTAGCGCGCATAGACGAAGGCGGCGCTTTAGCGTCCGTTTTCGAACATTGTGAATATTGCGGTAACTCATTAGCTCGCGTCGGCGTCGAGACTAGACCGTTATTGAGAGATATTTTCGAAAAACATGCGTTAAGAATATTCGAAGACGCGTTAGGAGCCGCTTCCGAAGCGTTCGAGAAGAGTCTAAGCACGCATCGTTGGACTACTTATTTAGGATTTACGGCGTCTTCATCAGAGCAAGAGCAAGAGAGTAAGAACAAAACAGGAGACGACGCAGAGACTAATAATAACAACACCAACGAGTTCGCGCCACCGCAATCTTTACTCGAGCACGCACCAGTCGCAGCGTTCGTCAACGGCGTCTTAGCCGCGTTCAACGAAGTCCGTTTATTATCGCCGAAATTAAAATCGTGCCGAAAACCGTTCGCAAAGGCCTTGCGCAAGACGTTCGAAAACGGTAAAACTTTACTGAAAAACGAAGAACGTGCAATCCTTAAAACTGGCTCGGAGACTAAAAAAGAAGCCTGGTCTTCGGCTTGGACTTCCCTGGAGTCCTGCGCCGCCCCTTATTGCGCGAAATGTTTCGATAAGCTCCTACGACTCGACGCGGACTGCGACGGTCGAACCGCCTCCGCGCTCTTAGCCTCGCTCTCGATTTAATACTATCATCTCGCGCGTATCAATTGTTCCTTTAACACTCTCGCGACTTTTACGCACATCGTTCTACTGTTCGTTGCAACAGCTTTTTCTCTCGCGTACTTCTCTTTCGTCTTTTCACTTAAAATGAAGATTTTGAGAGAGCTCGTTGTTCGAATTCGCCTCATAATAAAAACAACAAAACAGAGAAGAGGATAAACATAAACATCGAAAAAAGCAATCGAAGAGACACAAGTAAACATAAACATAAACAAACATTGAATTCGAATGCGCGCGACAACGATGCAAAGAAACGTACTCTTGATCTTCTTTACTTCGTTACTCGCGCGGACCAGGTTTACGCGGGCGGAAGATGGAGATCTCGAAGAAATGGCGCGGGGAAAAACAGCGCACGACCGAGCGACTTCATCGAAGACAAACGAGTTTTACGTGAACGATATTCGCGATGAAACGGTCGATATCAAGAAACGCGAGCATTACGAGCGAGTGTTGCACGCGCGAGTGATGGAAGGAGATACTACGGCGTCGTCTGCATCCGAAGCCGATGAAGCGGTTTTTTCTTTGAGCTTAGATGATGATGGAGTGAAACAGCGAGAGCGAGAGATTCGATTGGACGCTAGGTTCGAGGATTGGTTGAGGAAGTTCCCAGAGCGAGCGAGGAGTTACTGCGCAGATGGTGATGATGTCGAACGTAAGGATTCGTTAGGGGTCGCGAAGAAGTGCGCTTTAACGAAGGCGCGCGAGGCGATTTTCTTGGAAAATCAACGAAGGGTCGAGAGACATAACGAAGCGCTAGAGAAGGGATGGCCTACGGAAACGAAGTTAGAGTTAAGCGTCGATAATCAGTTCGCTGATTTGACGAAAGAAGAGTATGATCGAATGATGGAGGATGGTGGCATGCGTAGCGTATTGGACGCGAAGGCCGCGGTTGTAGAAGATGCCAAGAACGTCTTGAACACCGAGGAGATGAAGAAGATAACGACGAGTTATGCGATTGCGAGCTTAGGAAATAGTAAATCGAAAGAAGAAGAAAAAGAAAAAGTAGAGAAGCATGAAGGTCAAACGATTTTCGGGAAAACTGTCATCGAAATCGATGATGTCGATAAGAAGAAGAAGAACGAGATGGAGAACGATTCGGGGCCGACGTTGGAAGAGTTGAAAGACGAAGTGCGAGAAGAAAAAGAAAAGTTAATTAACGACGATGAAAACTCTGAAATTGATGATACCATTGCAAAACCAGTACTTGATAATACGACGTCGACTGTGGCGGCGGATCCTACTGCCGAAAACGATCATTCGATCGTAGAAGAAACGACGAAAGTAGTACCCGAAGCCTCGGTAGTCGAGGGCGTAAAAGAAACTTTGCCCAGACAGTTTTCTGAGAAACGATCGAACCCAGTGAACGCGCGCGTGATAATTCCAAAGAAAATGGTCAACTCGTCGGATAAATCGTTCAATCTTCGAGATATTGAAGATGCAACTTTAGACCCCGAGTTCACGAAGTTCGTGTTCAAGTACGATAAACGCGAAGAATATTGCGAAGATAGTACTTGGCCATGTGAAATCGCGTTTAGTAAACAAGACGTGTTCCTAGCGAACGTTCAAGAGATCGATAAGGAAAACTTCTTAGCCGAGAAAAGAGGGTCGCACATGCGCAAAGGAATCACTCGCTTCGCTGATTTGACTCAAGACGAGTTTGAGGATTTACACGCGACGTACGTACCGAAAGAACTGCAGGAAGATAAAGCCGAGGCTGCAAAGGCGCGAATTCAGAAGGAAAAACGTGCTTCGAAGAAGAAGAGCGCTAGTACTGATACTGAACATTTGCAATCATCGTCTGCTTCTTCCTCGAATGCTACGGATTCGAGCGCGCATACGCGTGGCGCAAGAAAGTTTGCTAAGCACAGTTCTAGGTTTCTCGAGAAGAACGACTCGGATGTTGCAACTGTAGCGAAGAATGTTGAACAAGGAGAAGAAGAAGAAGAAGAGAACGTTTCTGCGGATGATGCGACGAAAAAGACAATCGAAGAAGGCGAAAACTCTTCTTCTTCTTCTTCGTCGTCGTCGTCTGCATCCAATGACGCGAAAATGAGAAAGAAACGTTCGACCGCATCATCAAACCATCGCTCGCACGGCGCAGGCGCGGCATACGCAATCGATCACGAAAGAGCTACCTCCTCCAAAAAAGATCCATTAACCTCCGAAGCCGAAGAAGCCGAAGAAGAGATCGAGGACGTAGAAAGAGCCGAAGGAGAGATGAAAGAGGTCGCCGAGCGACTGAAGCAGAACGAAGAGCTCGCGGTGCATATTGACGAACTCGGCAAAGATGAAGAAGTAGAAGTTGAACTAGAATTTAATGAGCAGCGCGAGGGAGAAAATGATTTCAACGTCGTTCCAAATGAAGACGAACAGACGAAGATGACTGCGAAATCTTCTTCTTCTTCTCCTCGCTCTAGCGCGAAGGAACATTTGAGTAAGAAGGAACGACAAGAGCAAGAACAAAAGGCGAAGAAGATGACGCCCGAACAGATTAAGAGACAGCGTAAGTTGAATAAGATCAAACGAGCGAAAGAAGATGGCTCGCTATATTCAGCCGCTGACGAAGTCGCTAAACTCGGCGAAATCACTCAAGACGAGAAGTTGAAGAATAAAGTCGTGGATGAGTTTAATTTTCAGAGTACGAATAACGCAGAAGACGAGGACGAGGGAACCGAAAACGTCATCGATGTTCAAATACAAGAATTCAACGACCCAAAATCAAACGAGACCATGTTCAAGAAGCATTTCGATTGGAGACATAAGATTGATATTGGACCGGTGTATTCGCAAGGCGCATGCTCTGGGTGCTGGGCGTACTCGACGGTTCAAGTTATCGCTGATTCGAAGGCTATTGCGACCGGGACGAGACCTGATTTATCCCCATATCACTTATTATCTTGCGATAATTTAGATTCAGGATGTCATACTGGGAACATGGCGACTGCGTATGCGTGGATTGGTGTTCAACGCGATGGTATTTTACGCTCGAGAGATTTCTCGACCGATATCGTCTCCGAGGAAGAGTGTCCTGTGCCATCTAATTTAGGGTCATCCGGTGAAATCATTCCAGATTCGAAAGCTCCAGAGATTAGGGGTATTAATATTGATGGGTATTGCGAGATTGCACCTTTAGAAGGGAAAACGACCATTGCTGCTTTAATGCGCGCCGTGAAGCAACAACCGATCGCGGTTGGATTGAACGTGAAACCATTACAGTTATATGGCGGTGGTTTAGTACAAGTCGCGGATTGTCCACCAGCATCGACGGATTCAGTGACTGCAATTAATCACGCTGCCGTGATCGTAGGCTGGGGCATGGACGACGTAGCAAAAAAGCCGTATTGGTTGATTAAGAACTCGTACGGAGTCGATTGGGGTGAAGATGGATACGCTCGGATCGCGATGGAACTCACCGAAGGTGGTGCCTATGGCGCTTGCGGTTTATACTCCGAACAAAACTACCCATTAACCGATGGTAGAACGTGCTCGGAAGGCTCTGATAAGCGATGGTCCGAAGTGCAAGGCGATGGTGACGTTTATTTAATGCCCGATTACGTCTTAGTCCTTCCAAACGGCGGCGGCTTATTGACCCCTGCGAAGTTCACAATGTTCGGTTACGACGTCACGAACTTGTTGAAGTATACGTCCGTGTTCTGTTTCGTGAGTTGCATCGCGTTGATTTTGATGGAAATCGCGCAATGTATACACCCGGAGATTGAAAACTGGGGCCACGCTTCTTCTTCTGCTGCTTCTGTAACGACGCAACAACAACATCAACAACAAACCATCTCTAATAATAAGAACCATAACAACGTTGAAGAAACTTTGCTTACTAATGATGGTAAAAAAGGAGTCTCTTCGTACGGTGCCTCAAAATAATAGTTATAATAATAGCGGTGAAATAATATTAATAGCTCATGAAAATAATAACAATAATTATAATAATAATATAGCGTGAACATTACAGCAAATGTATAGAATAAGAAACGAGGATTGTTGAATTTTTGCGCATGATTGAATTCATGATTGTATGATTATATGTCTACTTCGATATGTATTGTTCGTATCGTTCATAACCTGGACATTTGTTTCGAAATGCGTATGTGAGTACGTCGATGTGGTTCTTTTCGCGAGCTTGTTCACAAACCCGTTCGTCCCAAGGTATGTTCTTCGAGAATAAGTATTTGAGACAAGCGAGGTGGCCGTATTTGGCGGCAGTTGCACACGTGCCTTCTTCTACTTCGCACCCGTTCTCGACGCAGTACTTCATCATGTCGAGATTACCTTGTATTGCTGCATTACCACTCGTCTGCCAATCCCAAGCACACTCTTTCTCTTCTCGCACCCATCGGAGTAATTTAAGATCGTTTGTTGCAGAGACTTCAGCGCAGAACCATTCCTGGTTCATCGTAATTACCTTCCCGCCTGGTAAACGTCTCGTCTCACCCCATGGATATCCTTCCCATGCCAACTCCATCGTAGATATCGAAGATAACTCTGCAACATCAAACCACTCTCGTAACTCAATCTTCGCCCTCATAACCGCACTACGACTCGCTCTGCATGATCCATAGAACATCTTAATATCACTTTCGTTTAGATATCCAGATTTCAGAACACGGGTTTCGAATATATCTGGATATTCTGTGATTAACTTCCATAGATCAGTCGGACCAAGCTTCAATCGTTCGATATCGGCAACTAATTCTCTTTGTTCTCGTTCTTCTCTCTCTTGCAATTCTCTCTTCTGCTTCCGCTTTTGCGCACCAGTCAACGGTTTCGATTTCTTCATGTTGATACTTTTAATGAGCTTTGTTTGTGAGAGGGGAAGAGGTGCAAGAGAAGGTTTCATTTTTAAAACGGAGAGAGTTCTATTGTTTAGGTATGAATTGTTCGTACTCTTCGAAACCTGGACATTTGTTCTTCACTGCGTACGTGAGTATGTCCATGTGGTTGTTTTCGTGAGCGCGTTTGCAAACTAGTTCGTCCCAAGGACAGTTCTTCGAGCGTAAGTATTCGAGACAGTCGAGGTGACCGAATTTGGCGGCAACTGCGCAATGACGTGCATCTACATCACACCCGTTCTCGCAGCAGTGCTTCAACATGTCGAGATTACCTTGACCTGCTACCGCACCACTCGTTCTAAAATCCCACGCACATTCCTTCTCTTCTCGAACCCATCGGAGTAATTTGAGATCGTTCGTGTAAGCGACTTGAGAGCAGAAAAATTCCTGGTTCACCGTAATTACCTGCCCGCTTGGGTAACGTTTCCTATCACCCCATGGATATCCTTCCCAAGCCAACTCCAAAGTAGATATCGAAGACAACTCTTGAACCCAAAACCTCTCTCGTAACTCAATCGTCGCCCTTATAATCGCTCTACGACTCGCTCTACAACATTCATAGAACATTTTAATATCTGATCCGTTTAATTTCCCAGAAAGCAGAACATGCGCCTCGAAAATATCCGGGTGATCGACGATGAACTTCCACAACGGAGAAGGACCGAGCTGCAATCGTTCAACATCTGCAACGAGTTCCTTCTGTATATTCTCTTCCTTCTCTTTCTGATCTCTCTTCTGTTTACGCTTTTGCGCACCAGTCAATGGTTTCGATTTCTTCATGTTCATGATTTTAATATGAGGTTTGTTAAGAGAAAGAGATGCAAGAGGTTTCATTTTTAAAACGAGAGAGTTCTATTGTTTAGGTATGAATTGTTCGTGTCGTTCATAACTTGGACATTTCTTCCTCAATGCGTATGCGAGTACGTCGATGTGGTTGTGTTCGTGAGCGTCTTCGCATGTTCGCTCGTCCCAAAGACAGTTCTTCAACCGTAAGTATTCGAGACAAGGGAGGTGGCCGTTTTCGGCTGCTTCTGCGCACGTGCCAGTATGTACTTCACATCCGTTCTCGCAGCAGTACTTTGACATTTCGAGATTACCATTGATTGATGCCATACCACTCGTCTCATAATTCCAATCACATTCCTTCTCTTCTCGAACCCATCGGAGTAATTTGAGATCGTTCGTGTAAGCAACTCGAGAGCAGAACCATTCCTCGTTCATCGTAACTTCATGCCCGTCTGGGAAACGTGCCGTCTCACCCCATGGAAATCCTTCCCAAGCCAACTCCATAGTAGATATCGAAGACAACTCTTGAACATAAAACTTCTCTTGTAACTCAATCTTCGCCCTTATAACCGCTCTACGACTCGCTCTACAACATTCATAGAACATCTTAATATCACTTTCTTTAAGATATCCAGAAACTAAAACATGTGCCTCGAAAATATCCGCATGATCGACGATATACTTCCACAAAGGCAACGGCCCAAGCTTCAACGCCCTCAACTTCCTCGACTAACTCGCTCTGCTCGTTCTCTTCTTCCCTTCCCTGCTCTCTCTTCTGCTTCCTCTTCCGCGCATGCGGTCAAACGGTTTCTTTTTTTTCGTTCCGTGGAATAACGATCAAACGATTTTAAGAGGCTGCTTTTTGCTTAAAAAAGGCCGCGTGTGCAAATCCCTCACAGAAAAAAAAAGAACCGCTACCCATAAAAACAAAATGCAAACGATATCGAATAAGTAAACATAGCGCAAAGCGAGACCGTGAACATCTCGCAGCTTCGACGGCGAACATGATCACTGGAGCGAATAAACATTTCCTACTCTTCCTCGCGATTATCGCGGAAATGATCCTTAAACATGCGCTCTGTGACGACGATTTTGAACAAATTCGAAGGGCTAACTCTGTTGCATCGAAACTTGGGGACGCGATGAATAAAAGCGAAAGAAGAGGAAACATGCGCATCGAAAACGGGGCTGGACATGAACTAGAGATGTACTACGGCTCCTACGGCGGCGCCTCGAACTGCGAGAACTGTTTAGTCAAAGCGAGATGGCTAGCCGAAGAGTTAGGCGTGAAGACGTTACACGTGCCGGCGTGTAAGAGGAAACCTGGAGACGAGTTCGTGTTCCCTACGATGAACATTTTGGACTATTTCGATCGCGAGTCAGTCGAGAGTTGTTCGACGAAGGGCGCAAAGAAGTTCGAAGTGCAGAGTTTAGGGAGACGAGTCACGGCCGAGGTCGTGAATGGGATGCCTTGTTTTGAGTTAGTCGACGGATGGTGTAAGATCGAACAGAGGCGCTTGGGCGAGTATTTAGTGCCGAAACATGAGTACGAGATTAAATGGGCCGTCGTGACTGATGATTTAGAGGTTGCGAGAGAGTACGCGGGACCATTGAAGGAGGTTTTTTTCGCCGGCATGTTCGATTTTGAGCCAGTGAACCCTTCGAATGGGAAGAAGTATCCAAACGTTTGGACGAAGGAGGCGGAGAAGTACGTTAAGGGCGATAGTGAGAGATTAGGATGGGTCGACGAAGCAGTGGAAAAACGGAAACGAGAACACGATGATAAAGTTAAATCGAAATGGAAAGCGACTGGAGAACAAGCTATTATTAATAATAATAATAATTTAATAAATTCAATTCCGAGGAAAGATTTGTTTCAAAGAGATGCCAACGCAATCGAAAAGAGAGAAAATGAAATGAAATTCATGGAAGAAGCTTGGAGCAAAAGTCGAAGAAAAAGAAACCTTTTAGCATTTTCTTCAATCGAACCTTGCTATTCGAACGGAAACTTGAACAGAGATATATACGAACAAGCGAATTTAGAAATCGAAAAGCTTCGCATAGAGCCGAGGGATACGTTATGCGTGCATTGGCGACAAGAAGATTTTTTGTGGAAGAAAATTGGCAACGAGTTTGTTAAGAACATTTCATATGCAGCCGATCGCATAATCGAAAGAGCGAAAGAGATGCAACTTAAAACAGTTTTATTGTTAACGAACGATCCGGAGGTTTACCCCGACAATAAGTTATACGATGGACGCGTTGCCGTTAACACCTTGCGCAGTTTACTACATGAACTTGGAGATTTACGCGTTGAATGGTCCATGCATAGAACTGAACCGGATAAGAATAGAGCGATTTATATAGACAAGGCGACTTGTAGCATGATGGTCGATTTCATTGGAACTGGGAAAAGTTCATTCACGGCGACGATTATGGATATGAGGCAAACGCACGAGTTATGCTCGTTTGATGATCCAGATGATGCGAGTTCTTTTGCTACATCTTCTGTAACTGCAAAGCTAGGGAAAGTCGCAACTACTACAAGTGATGATGATGGTAATTATGATGATAATAATTATGCTTCCGATACACCACAACGAACACAATTGATCGAAAGAGTCGCTGCTGGACCGAGGATAAAATATAAAATGTGTTTGAAAGAGAAATACGGAGGCTCGAGATCCGATGAACGAAAACGTTCGCCGTTCATTTTTCCAATAGATGCGATTGAGGAAGATATTGAACATCCTATTAGCACGTTTGAATCGTTATTAGATGGATACGATAAACATGGCGACAACGAAGACGAGGATGATAACGAAAATACCGACGACGACGATATCTCGTTTCAAGGCGGTCCAGAGGTTGTCGATATGTTTTACACGAAACAAGAGCTCGATAAATTTCGCGCGAAGATGAACGAGATTGAACCTTTGGTCGAACGAACGAATCACGATGAGATCGTGAAGGAAAATGAAGAAGAAGATAAGGAAGAAACTGCTTTGAACGAATTCATTTCACTCAGAGGGAATATTTCCATGGATGATTTGAAGGAAGATTTAAGTACTTTAGACGACGCGGCTTCAGTCGAATGCGATCGATGCTACTTGACGATGCCGCAAAGCGAAGTTAGCAATCCGGATGGAGATATTTGGCTCAGAACGCCTTCGTGCGAGAAGTGCGGAGTTGAGCTTCTGCGCGCGCAAAAGCGAAGAGCCGAGGCGCTCGCGCCTTAATTAATAATAATGTGTATACTATGGAAGATGGTTGAGGCGTATGCGACCGCGTTAACAACGCGAGTTGAATACAAAGAGCTAACAGAGAACGGAGACTTCGTACTTATGAAAGGCATTCGAACGGCCTTCACTTTGACAGAAGTTTTGCATGAAACTTTCCTTTTCATGCGTCTCCACTGTCAAAGTGAAGGCCGTTCGAATGCCTTTCATAAGTACGGAGTCTCCGTTCTCTGTTAGCTCTTTGTATTCAACTCGCGTTGTTAACGCGGTCGCATACGCCTCAACCATCTTCCATACTATAATTAGTAGTAGTAGTAGTAGTAGTAGAATAATAATAATACGCTTAAACATGCAGTTTGGACAAAGTTAATGTTCAAAAGATTTCGTTTAGAAATTTATAAATAGTCATTTGATCACATAGAAAATATATATTTTCATTTTGTATTATTGCACATAATCGTGTTGTTCTAGTAAAATTATTTATGCAGCAACCAAAAGCGTCGGTTCTTGCCCGGGAATTAATTGAAAAGAAGGCGTCGATCTTGCAATTTCTAATTCCGACTCATCCATATCGGCTTGGATTTGGTCATACAACGGCGTACTCATATATCTTTCGCTCGTATCTGGAAGCATGCATAAAATAGAGCTTCCTTTCGGCGCTTTCGCGGCAACCTTCAAGGCACCAGCGAACGTAGCGCCTCCAGAGATACCTGTGAAAATACCTTCCTTTGATGCCAAATCCTTTGCACATTTCATCGATTCGGGACCATCGATTTGGACCAACTCATCGTGCATCGATAAACCTTGTTCCAAAACCAACGGAATGAAATCTGGTGTCCAGCCTTGGACTGGGTGCGGCTGAAACGCTGGATGCGACCCAACCGGTGCACCGCTCGGCTTCCTTTCAGTTTTAATTCCAGACACTAACAAAGGTGCCGCCGACGGTTCTAACAAACAAATCTTCACATCCGGTCTACTCGCCTTCAAAGCCTTCGCTGTACCGTGGAATGTGCCGCCCGTGCCATAGCCAGTCACGAAATGCGTCAATTTCTTCCCAGCGAAATCTCTCAAAATCTCTTGACCAGTCGTCTTCTCGTGCATCTTCCAATTCGCTTCGGTCTCGAACTGCGACGTCAAAAACCATCCGTGCTTCTCGGCTAACTCCTCGGCTTTCTTGACCATACCAGTTCCCTTTCCTCCTTTCGGTGTAACGATCACTTTCGCACCGAGCATTCGCATGATCTTCCTTCGCTCGATCGAAAACGGCTCGGCCATGCATATCACGCACGGATACCCGCGCTGCGCGCATACCATCGCGAGCGCGATACCTACACATACGCGCATCATTCGATACAAGAAAAAAAACGAACGACGGGTCAGCGTGAACACATCAACAACACGAAGCACTTAACCCACATCACTACACGAAACGCGATGCTCAAAAACAAACGACTCTCTCTCAAACTCCGCGAGAAATCGAGAAAAAAATCAAATCAACCATTAAAAGTCACGCTTACCAGTATTCCCGCTCGTAGCCTCAACAACAGTCATCCCTGGCCTTAACTTCCCACTTATTTCAGCCTGCTCGACGACGGCTAAGGCCAAGCGATCCTTCACCGAACTCAAAGGGTTAAAGAACTCGCACTTCACGAACATCTCGACCCCTTCTGGGGCTAATTTGTTAATCCTGACGACCGGCGTGTTCCCGATCAACGTCGTTATGTTCTCGTGGATAATCGCATTCGTTTGACGAATAATTCGTGTTTGTTTACAGGCGCGATTGTTGCCCTGCTTAACGCGATCGAGCCTGAGTAAATCGTTCTTCGTGCGTGCGATTCGTGTGATTTGATGGTGTTGGTGTTGTTGTCGTGCGAACATGATTGAGAGGATCGATTTGATTTGATTTGATTAATTGTGTCGCGATTTTTTTAATGCTCGTTGTTAACATCAGGCGAAGATATTTTTTGCGATTTTGGTCATCAGAAGATTTGTCGAATTTTGCGAGGCGAAGAGCGCTTTAATGATTTAGTGAACGAGAAGGGATTTTTGATGCGCGCGGCTGTTTTTAGAGGCATTCGATAGAGAGGAGGAAGTTTGTGAGAGCGTGTTCTGTGATGAAAGAGGTTTGCATGTTTTTGAGTGAGGGATGAGTTGCGCTCTCGCGTCTGTCGCGCGCGAGCGAGTTTTTTACTATCTCTGTGTCTCTTCTCTTCTCTCTCTCTCTGTCTATATATATGTATATATTCTCATAGTAATTCGTATGATCTATAGCGTTCCAGAGATCCCGGAATATTCATTTATGACTGTTGAACCGGATAAGGATTTATTTTCTTCGACGTTCTTCGAGCGATCGAGTTCGAGCGCTAGAGGTTGCGTTCTAGGTATTCCCGAATCTCTGAAACGGCCGGATAGCGTAGGAACCTTTATAGTAGCCGCGAGTTTCGTATCTTCTTCGGGGAATAGAGCTCTGCGATACGTGCGGAACCAACGTCTCGGCATATCGTTTATACGTGCGACGAGTAATGGTTCGAATACTGCTCTGAGTAGAGCTAAATGATTGCTTTCCCAGTTTTCGTCAAAGCCGTGGAACGTCCTCGAAGGCGCGTACTTTTCAAACATCGTGTCGTCGTAAACGTGCCAATGCTTTAACAGTATTTTCGCATGAATTCCTTTACTTTTGTTTGTGATAATATGACTATCGCTATCGTCATCATCATCGTCGTCGTCAATTTCTTTTTCATCGCTCAAATTAGCATCTTCCTCGTCTTCGGTCACCCGCGAACGCACTCTTACGCTCATCACATTATCTTCGCAATCATCATCATCGGCAGCATCATTATATCGTCGCGAATCGTTCGAATTTTGATCACTACTACTACTACTACTACTACTACTACTACTACTACTACTACTACTACTAGAAATTTTCTTCAACATCTCCTTTCTATTAACGTACGTCGGCGTCTTCTTCTTCAAAAACTCAACTTGCTCCTGAAATTTCGCCCCAACTCTTAAACTCGCGTCGTCGATCATCTTCGTCAACATCTTCACACTGAAGGTCTCCATAGTCCTCGAATCGATCGCATCGAGCACGAACTTCTCCGGCCTCATCTTCTTCTCCTCTTTCATCTCTTCTTTCATTCTAACCCCTAAATGCCCTACGCGTCCTTTCGCTCCGTACGCCAACTCTAAAAAATGCCTATAATCGTCCCTATCGCCCGCGCACGCTCTCTTCATTCTCCTATACGTCTTCTTCGCCTCTTTCCTCCACATCTTCGTTTTCTTCGACCCGGTCTCGTCCTTATGCGCTCGAAACCGTTCGCAGACCCTGTGATACCCGTAATGCCTCAAACAAGGATCCGCAAAAGTCTTCGTCATTCGTAGCATCTGTCTGTACTTCATCAAACTCTCTCGTCTCGGTTCTGAACTCTTCTTCGTTTCCAACATTCGCGCTCGTCTTTCACTCATCTGAAGCATTTCAATGAACGCGTGCGTTTCTTTCACGCGTTTGTCTCCATCTGTTCCATCCCGTTTCTTCGTTCCATTCTTTTGATCTCGCGTACTTAATCGCGCGCTTGAAACGAAAGCTCTCGCTCGAGCGAGCGTTGGCGATGACGATGAAGACTGTTTTGGAAAACAGAGCAAGGCGCGTAATTGAGCGTTAAGGAATTGCATTGTTTTTCGCTCGGCGCGGTTTCGTTTTTGTTGTCGTTGTTGTTGTTGTTCTTCTTCTTCTTTACAAGCGGTTTGATTGATATTTAGGGTGTCCAACCCTATTTTTCATACCCTAAACCCTAGTGTCAAGATTTAGGCGTTTTTTTTTAATGAACAAGTTCGATTTCGGATTTATAGGAAAGAGTGTGTACTGATGGCTACATAAAATCAGTGCTTGCAATGAAAAAGAATAAACCACTGACTGGCGCGCAAAAGAGGAAGCAGAAGAGAGATCGGAAAGAGAAAGAAGAGAACGAGCAGAGAGAGTTGGTTGAGGGCGTTGAGCGATTGAAGCTCGGGCCGACGCCGTTGTGGAAGTTTATCGTCGATCATCCGGATATTTTCGAGAAACATGTTTTACTTTCTGGGAAATTAAACGGATCAGATATGAAGATGTTCTATGAGTGTTGTAGAGCGAGTCGTAGAGCGGTTATCAGGGCGAAGATTGAGTTGGAAGAGATGTTTTTAGTTCGAGAGTTGTCTTCGATATCTACTTTGGAGTTGGCATGGGAAGTGTTTCCATGGGGTGAGACGAGACGTTTATCGGGGGGGGGTGTATAATAACGATGAACCAGGAAGTTTTCTGCGGTCTAGTCGCCGAAACAAACAATCTCAAATTACTCAGATGGGTTCGTGAAGAGAAAGAATGTGATTGGGATCATATGACGAGTAGAATGGCAGCAGACAACGGTAATCTCGACATGTTAAAGTACTGCGTCGAGAACGGATGTGTGGTACACAAAGGCACGTGCTTACTTGCGGCCGAAAACGGCCACCTCGCTTGTCTCGAATACTTACGCTCGAAGAACTGTCCTTGGGACGAGCGAGTTTGTGAACTCGCCCACGAAAACAACCACATCGACGTACTCACGTACGCAGTGAAGAACAAATGTCCAGGTTTCGAAGCGTTTGAGCAATTCATACCTAAATAGAACTGTAACTCGCTCGTTTTAAACTTTTAATAATAAAATCTCATCCTGTTTCTTCATTTCCCTCAACAAACGCGAACTAAAAATGCCACCGATCGATTTTTCCAAATGGGATAACTTATCGTACTCATCATCAGACGAAGAGGAAGAAGAAGAAAAAGAGGTGCTCAACAAGATTATACAGACGAACTTTGCGAATATCGTGATTGGAGAACCGACTAAGTTATGGACATTAGTCACTGATTGGCCAGACGTGTTTGAGAAACATGTTTTACTTTCTGGGAAATTAAACGGATCAGATATTAAGATGTTCTATGGATCATGCAGAGCGAGTCGTAGTGCGGTTAAAAGGGCGAAGATTGAGTTACAAGAGAGGTTTAGAGTTCGTGAGTTGTCTTCGATATCTACTATGGAGTTGGCATGGGAAGAATATCCATGGGGTACGACGGGACGTTTCTCAGACGGAAGGGAACTTACGGCGAACCAGGAATTTTTCTGCCATCAAGTCGCTGGAACAAACGATCTCAAATTACTTCGATGGGTTCGAGAAGAGAAGGAATGCGCTTGGGATTGGCAGACGAGTGGTATGGCAGCATTCAAAGGTAATCTCGACATGTTGAAGTACTGCTGCGAGAACGGATGTGATGTAATTATTGGTACGTGCGTAGAAGCCGCCAAATACGGCCACCTCGCTTGTCTCGAATACTTACGCTCAAAGAACTGTCGTTGGAATGAGCGAGTTTGTCAACGCGCTCACGAAAACAACCACATCGACTGTCTCACGTACGCAGTGAAGAACAAATGTCCAGGTTTCGAAGAATACGAACAATTCATACCTAAACAATAGAACGCTTTCTTCACATTTTAAAAAACTCTCTCTGATCTCTTAACGAAGGTCAATTTGGCTTTCATGCCGCAGAAAAAACTTCACAAATAAAAACCTTATTCGACTTAATTGAACGTAATCCACCATTAATCACACACACACACACTCTCTCTCTCTCTGTGTGTGCGTTCAACAAAGAAACAAACTATCGAGCGAGGTCTTGGAAACTGAAGAAAATACGCAGTCGAATCGAATCGAATGTTTTAAGAATGGCCCTTAGAGTAAACAATTCATGAAGAGAATATCCAAAACGGATTAAACAGAAGAGGTTTTAATTGGATCGAATATATCGAGAAGAAATGTCGAACCAAAGCAAACAGACGCGAATGGCGATGATTATGACAAGAACGATCGCTGGGACAGTGATAAGTGGATATACGGCGTACCAAATCGTACGAATGATTGAAAGATCGGAACGATTTAAGAAGTTAAATCGGTCAATTAACGAGTACGCGGTAGCTTTTGTTAACTTTAGCGAGTTATGCGCGGCGTTGAGTAGGGATGCGTGCGAATACGTACTCGAGGAGGATGCGGTAGATGCAGAAGGCGTGTGTGGAGACGGCGCAGAGGAGGAGGAGAGAACGAAGTCTTCGGATGGTGTTGGATGTAGTACGAGTGATCGAGAACGCGAACGCGACGGGAAGAAAATTAGAGTGTATTCGAAAGTAATGCCGAGGAGAATCGGGAGAGCGTTGGAGTTTACGAAAGATCGAGAGGTATTGGAAGCGGCGAGCGCGTTTGTGGCAAACGTGCTGAGGAAGAGTTTTTTCGATAGTGGTGAAAGTAATGAAATGGGCGGCCGTGATGATAGTGATAGTGGTAGCGCGATTGGTGGCGTTCGCGTTTGTGATTCAAGAACGAGTGGACACTTTTTGGACGGATTTGAGATAAAGATGGCCGATTTCTTCGCCAGAATTAGTGAAACCGTGTTGAAGACCGAGGAGAGTGCGAAACGGTTCAATATCGTGTTCACGAACGCTTTCGAGACTGTCGTTGATGTTGCGAAGAAAGCAGTCGTTGGTAATTTTGCGTTATCATCAACAACAACAACGACCGCTACGAACGAAAATGAAATAACAGAAGAACACGATGATAATAATAATGATAATAATAACAATGAAAGTAGCAATAATCACTATTCAAAGATTTTAGACATTGCTTTGAGTGAAATCGAAAAACGAAAGAAATTTCTGTTTGATCTTCTCGACTGCGGCGTTCGCGCGTTCGTTTCTGAAAATCAAAGAAACGAGGCTAACCCGTTCAACGACGTCATGAAAGCGTTGGAAACGAATCCAATGCTTGGCTTTAAATTGATCGACGCCGTTGCCACGAAAGTTGTCGAGACGTACGTTGCGGAGACGCATAAGAGTGGGTTTGTTTCAGAAATGGCTAGGCAATCAAATAAAAGACGAGGGCCGAGAAGTCAAGGATCTGTCGCTGATTTGCCAGCGGAGGAGTTTCGAGCTTCGGCAAGTTTTGCAATGGAAAACCGTCTCGCCGCGATGAACGCCGATAGCGCTATAAATAACGACGACGACGACGATGATAACGAAGAAAAAATCAGAAAAAAAACTGGGTCTCCAAAAACACCGTTAGATCGCGCTAGTGCTGCTGCTGCTTCGAAAAGAAGACACGAACATTGCGACGCGTCGTCGGACGATTCTGGCGATGTACCGGATCAAACGCCAAGATTTAATGGCTTTAGTGATGCGTTACCTCCTCGACCACCGAACAGCAACACTGCTAGCGAAATACAACATCAACATCAACACCATGTGAATAATAATAATACTGGAAACTTTCGAACTTTCGAAGGCGAATTGGCGAAAGATTTGTTTGATGTCATGAGAGCGACTCCGAACTCGCGTAAGTTTGCCGTCGAAATGGCCGCGCAATGCGTTCGATCGGCAACTTCAGCAGTCGTTTTTGCAATCGTAGACGTCATTCGAAATGAGATTGCTAAAATACACATCGCGTTGTTGGATTGGATTCAAACTGGCCCCGTCGTGAACGGCGTCGTCGATATCAGAGCGTCTTATTTGAAACGCGCGGTCTATATTTTAATGTTTGCCCTGTTCTTCAAAATTATTTACGCAATCGCTTTAGGAAACGATACGCTCTCTTAATTGATTATATTTAACTTATTACAAAACTTCTATATTATACGTATTTAAATTCTATTTACTCATCATTTTATTTTCATTATTTAACTACCGGTACTTAGGTCTTAAATCTCGAAGCTTATCGCAGTGCTTCATTTCATAATTTTGACCCTTTTCTCTCTGCTCGCGCGAATACGAACGCAGCATTCTCTCTTTCGTTCCTCTTTCAAATAAACACGAATTCTCCAACATGCCTTGATAATCTCGTTCGATCGTTTGTTCTATTCTTTGTCTGTTATAAGTCCCGGGGACGAAATGCTTCTCAAATTGCTGCTGATTCTTTACGTAAAACGGTACTTCTAATTTCTTCGTACTCATTGAGGTACGATAGCCTTGATTCGGAGAATCTGGGAATAACTGATAGTGTACCTCTGGACTAGGCGAAAACGCCCATAAGAATAAAAATAACAAAATTGGAATCATTTGCATGAAATTCCTGGCAAACGCTGAAGCGATATCTTCCGGCGTGTCTTGCCTCCCCCGCTGTTGTTGTTGCTGTTGCCCCGTCCGTTGTTGTTGTTGTCTTTGCTGTGATTGCCTCGCTCTTTGCTGTTGTGAATGAAACCCATTCGCGCCACCCCCAAACGTCTGAAACCTCACTCCAGGCATACCACCACCAAAGAACATGTTAAAAATCTCCCTCGGATCTATGTCTTCGCCTTGAAAGCCGCCAAACGGATTATGCTGAGCGCCGCCGTTCGCTCTCATGCCGCCGAACCCTTGTCTCGCGCCCTCCTCTGATCCATATCTATCATACCCAGCCTTCTTCTCTGCGTCGCTTAAACACGCGAACGCCTTACTGACAACCTTAAACGCCTCTTCCGCCCCACTTCCCTGACATTTATCCGGATGTATCTTCACCGCGAGCTTCCTATACGCCTTCTTAATCTCTGCCTCGTTCGCCGAGCGCTCGACACCCAAGACTTTATAGTAATCCTGTTTATTCTGCATGATCTCTCGCATGATCTTCTCTTGCTCTGGCGTCCCTTTCTTCACCACCGGCGCCGTCGGCTGCTGCCGTTGCTCGCTCCTCTCGGACGTACTGGCCTGGTTTCTTCTCCCATCGTTCGTCTTCCTTTGTCCGCTCCCACGCTGAGCATCATCTACGCCTTCTCGACTAACGTTTGACCGACTAAACCCTCTCTCTTTCCTCTCACGAATCTTCCTCTGTATCTCCTTCGTCTTCGACGCTAAGGAACTGTCCAGAGCCAAGGCCTTGCTCAAGAACTTCTGCGCTTGCTCTAGACATTCGTTCGTTTGCGCTTCTGAGAGTTTCTTTTCGGCGATCTGTACGCAGCGCGCTGCTTCATCGGCGTTCATTTTCTTTGACTCAGCGCGACCGATGGATCTTCTTCGTAATCTTCTTCCCCTTAATCTTCTTCTTCTTCTTATGAGCTCTTCCACTATGAATTATATGTGATGATTTATATGAGATGTATAAACAATAAACAATAAACAATTCGTAGTTCTATGAACTGAACACCTTTCTCTGCAGTTTAAAGAAATAGAGAGAGAGAGAGAAAGCTTTCTTAATCTTCTTCTTCTTCTTATGAGCTCTTCCACAATGAATTATATGTGATGATTTATGTACAATCACAGTACTTTTGTATGAGCTGGATAAACAATAAACAATTCGTAGTTCTATGAACTGAACACCTTTCTCTGCAGTTTAAAGAAATAGAGAGAGAGAGAGAGAGAGAGAGCTTTTTTGAGCGTTTATGAGAAGCGTTTTATTGGAGACCGCGTGAATTCAACAAACACGCATTGACGACTTCTTTTGATTGGAAAGGAAATTGTACCTGTGAAGGTGAAACCCTAAATGGTACGATTTTGGAGGCTCAACGAGTGCGCGCGAGTGCGCGTAAGTGTACAGATTGATATGAAAGTCATGCCTTTGAAGATGGTTACAATTTGTTAGATTGAAACGTTCGTCGCGTGCGAGCGAGGCCGTTTTTGCGAACGCGGACGAGCGCGGGTTTCCTCGCGAAACGAACGCGACGTATGGAATCGAAAGGAATACTTACGCGTAGACATGTGTCAGTATCTCTTTCGAAACGAGCTTCTTCTTCTTCTTCTTGTAGTTTTTCAGTACGGCGACTGGTATGTGATCGGCTCGACGACGACGTCGCGCTTTTTGAGACCGGTGATGACGACGACGACGTAAAATGCAAAAGCCGTCGAAAAGCGTCCGTTTCTCCGCGCTCGTATTATTTTTTTAATGTTTGGCATTTTTTTCCTCCTCTTTGATACTATCTAACCTCAGAGTCACCGCTAATCTGTGCGCATCGAGACCTTCGACTTCGGCCATTTTCGCGACGTGTGGGCCGAGATTTTGAATGCCAGTTTTCGATAATTCCTGTACGGTCATGTATTTAATGAACGAGTCTAAAGATACGCCTGAATACATGCGCGAAAATCCGTACGTCGGTAAGACGTGGTTTGTACCGCTCGCGTAATCGCCTACGGATTCTGGTGTATATCTACCCATGAAGATCGAACCTGCGTTATCTAACGAAGGTAAAAGTGCTTCGGCGTCTTCAACGTTGACGATTAAATGCTCTGGAGCGTAAGCGTTTGAGAATTTCACTACTTCGTCCATTGAATTCACGACGACGCAATATGAGTGCGATAAAGCTTTTTCAGTGATATCCGCTCTCGGTAATTTATTCGCTTGTACGCGTATTTGCTCAACGATTGCATCTAAATCAACGTCCGGCGTGACGACCAAGACGACTTGCGAATCTGGTCCGTGTTCGGCTTGGGACAATAAATCAGCCGCGACGTGCGATGGATTCGCGTCTTTATCGCATACGACTAAGACTTCAGAAGGCCCTGCTGGCATATCAATCGCGCACATTGCATCAGAGTTTTGTAAGTTCATCTTTGCCGCGGTAACGAACTGATTCCCTGGGCCAAAAATCTTATCAACTTTTGGACACGTCTCGGTACCGTACCCCATCGCGGCAACGGCTTGCGCGCCTCCAGCTCTCAAAATATGCGTCACGCCTGACTTTTTCGCACAATATAAAACTTCTGGGCATATAGTCCCATCTTTCAATGGCGGCGTCGCCAAAACGACGGTTTCACAACCGGCGATCATGGCCGGCACGGCTAACATTAACGCCGTACTCGGCAAAACAGCCGTCCCGCCAGGGACGTACAAACCAACCGATCCAATCGCTCTAGCAACTCTCCTACATCTCACCCCGGGCATGGTCACGACATCGATATCCCCCAAACCTTTCTGCGCTTCATGAAACTTCTTAATGTTCTCCCACGCGCAATCAAACGCAACCTTCACGTCCTCGGCGATATCCGGCTCCGCGAACGAATCGATCGCCTGGCACACCATCTGCTCGCTCATCTGCACTTTATCGAACTTCTCCGTATACTCCCGAACCGCGCGATCGCCGTTCTTCCTCACGTCTTCAACGATCGGGTCCACGATCTCCTTAATCCTGGAAAAATCCTGTCTCGGCCGTCTCAATAACTCGCCTTGCTGCTCCTTTGTCATTCGATCGTATCTATACGTCTTAATGGTCATTCGATCGAGCGATCGTTTTTCTTGTTCGAGCGCTTGCATCTGCGCTTTTGTAATCGTCCTTAGATTCCTCTTCGCAGTCGTTCTGTCCAATCCAGATCTGTTCAGTGTTGAATTCCTGTTCAGTGTTGAATATTTCGTCCAATCCGTATGAGTTGACGATGTCACCAGCAGTGGATTATGATTCGATTTGGAAACGAACGAACAACGTTCCATTGACGATTAAGAACAAAGAAGCAGAACGAAGGACAGTTCTTTACGGCTTCGTGCTGCTGCTGCTGCTGCTGAGAGAGAGCGTGCTCGTTACCTGCCGCGATTTGTCTGCGGATGTCTTCAAGAGAGAGCGTTTTAAATCAATTAAATTAAATTATTGTTCTGCAGCTGAAATTGTGGCCATTTTCGTTGTAAAACCAAAAAATAGGAGTCAAAGAAGACCGGCTTTATAGAAGTCCTAAAAGGAGCGACAAAGAGAGAGCGCGATAGTCGCTCGAGTGAGCCGTTGCTGGCCTCGCGTGATGCGTAACATCGATATCTGAGTAATGTCTGAGCTATTATTTATCGCGTCGATAGGTCTCTTGGCCGAAGCTCTCTCTCTCTAGCTCTGATTGTTTGTTTTGATCTGTTTTGTGAATTTGGTTCGATGATTGGCAAAGATTTTGTGATCGATGAATGGAGAATATTTTGAACTGTTATTGCCTCGATTCTATGAACGCAGACGCAGACGAAGACGAAGAAATAATCGACTCTTTCCATCGGATCACGCGCGCGCGTATATCGCATCCGTCGGCCTCGAAGGAACAGAAAAAAGACGAGTCAAAGAATCAGTTAAAACTGATCAACGCATAACTTCTCTTTAAATTCGCACTTAAAACGATTACGACGATCTCTCTTAAACTCGCTCGATATGCACGAACGAGTTCTGAATCACGAACGCT